>Ga0182738_1000216_pt1 | contig 88192 bp, 84 predicted proteins | sample eDN5th30CBELigMG_FD_128876 | JGI IMG/M metagenome (GOLD analysis project Ga0182738, IMG submission 128876) | Enriched Miracle-Growth compost microbial communities from Emeryville, California, USA - eDNA 5th pass 30_C BE-Lig MG (version 2)... ... | reverse complement strand
CATCGGCGGGTCGGCGGGGTTCAAGATAATGATCGCCTTGCCCTTTTGCGCGCCGCCGATCACCTCCACCCCACGCGAGGTGGTCTTGGTGAACTCATCGATGTTGGCCCGCGTACCCGGCCCAGCCGACACACTCGCGACACTGGCCACGATCTCCGCGTACGGCACCGTGCCACCCTGCTCCGTGACCGCCCGGGTGACCGCGTACACGATCGGAATGGTGGCCTGCCCACCACAGGTGATCATGTTCACGTTCGGCGCACCCACGTGCTCATGCAGATTCGCCGGCGGAATCACCGCCGGACCCACCGCGGCCGGAGTCAAGTCGATGGCCCGGATACCGGCGGCCTCGTACTTCGGCGCATACGCCTTGTGCACGTAAGCGCTGGTCGCCTCGAACACGAAGTCCGGCTTCTCATCCAGCGCCAGCAGCCAGTCCGCCCCCTCGGCCGAGGTCTCCAGGCCGAGCTTGCGGGCTCGGGCCAGGCCCTCGGACTCCGGGTCGATGCCGATCATCCAGCGCGGCTCCAACCACTGCGAACGCAACAATTTATACAGCAGATCGGTGCTGATATTGCCCGACCCAACAATCGCAACTGAGGCCTTAGCAGCCATAAACGCGTCCCGTCTTTCCCACGATGCACCGTGATATCAGCACACAACTGCGTGGACCCTCTCGCAATCCGCGTCCGTTGTGCGGATCATCGTCCACTCACTGGACGTCAGATACCTCACAGGTTCACGGCGCTCCCGAAGATCTCCTTGAGCGCATATCCGAGAGAAACTTCACCACGTAGCGAGGCAAACCCCGGACCGGCACAGCAGCCGGCCAAGACTCCGCGCGAAAGTACGCGTCAGAACCTCCGTCCACGAAAACTATGCTGCCGCAAAGAAAGTCAGCAGCGTCGGAAAGCATGAACACCATCCAGTCCGCAAGCTGTCCGGCGTCACCGTAGCCGCCCACAGGAACGGGGAACGCCTTGATCGCCTTGGCCTCGGCGGGATTGGCCAGCTGTTCGGCCAATAGCGGAGTCATGATGGCGCCGGGGGCAATCGCATTGAGGCGGATGCCCGCGCCTGCCCATTCGCGGGTGACCGCGTGGCGCCGCACCCAGCGGGACACCGCGATCTTCGAGGCCGCGTAGATCATCGGGGCGGATCGGCCGCCGAAGATGCGGACCGCACCGAGCGCTTTGTCGACATCCCCGGCGAGTAGGGCGCGGATCGCACGGCGGGGTACCAGCGGCGTCGTGGTGGTGGAGTTACTCGCAATAACAACCACCTTTGCGTTTGCAGCGCGAGCCAATGCGGGCCGAAGGACGGTCAACACGTCGACCACACCGAAGTAGTTGACCTGGGCGATCAAACGCTGACGTCCGGGGATGGGGCCCAATCCGGCGGCAAGGACAGCACCGTCGAGGATCCCGCCACAGGCGTCCAGCGCCGCCTGGGCAGCCGATCGGCGTCCGGCGTGCGTCGACAGATCGGCCCTGATGTCCGCATCTTCGATGTCGATCCCGATGACGGTATGCCCTGCCGCACGGAGCTTTTCGGCAACTTGGCGCCCCATGCCCGATGCCGACCCGGTCACCACGTACGTTCCCACTGCGTACCTCTCGCTTCCACCACTGGTTTCTGAAATCATCGGAGACAGCTACGTGACGTCACCAGTCCACCCACGCAGTGATGCTCCGTAGCGGTGTATCGAGCACGGTCTCTCCGATGCTGGGCTGCGTTACCGATTCCCGTATTTCCGCGGTCCGCTGCCGAACCCGCGTCGTCGTGTCGAGGGGGTCGTCATCGAGGTAGAGCAGCCGCAGCCGCAGTGCGCCTGCGCTGTCGGAGGCTTGCTGCGACCGTAGACCCAGAGCGTTGTCCTGATGATGATCGAGCGCGAAGGTCCAGGCGCCGGCCACGCCTGGGAGCCGGAGCAGTTCGGGCATCAGAACCTGGTCTTGCAGCCGATACTCCTCGTGGGTCTGGGCACCGAGCGGCTCGGCATAGCGAGTCAGAGTCAGATGCAGGCCCCGGTTCGGCCGGTGGGGAATGGCCTCCGGCGACACCAGTGACGAGGGAGCCGAGTAGCCCTTGATCGGGCGGAAAAAGGCCAGCAGCGTTCGGCGAACTCCCGGGATCATCGGCCCTCTTCCCCACTGGAACGAATCGGCACCGAGCTGCTCCCATTCGCGGACCGATCGTTCGACCGGCTCCCGAAACCAGTACATCGCTATGTAATCGACGTCCGATTGCTCGGAGGTCCCGGCGGACATCTGCTTACAGTCCGCAGGTCGTCGCCAGCGCTCACCCCCGGCAACTCCGGGCAAGGCCAAGTTCTCCGGACGATGGTCGAGCTGGTGCCATTGGTTGTAGCGACGGTGATCGTCGGGTCCCGGATCGTGCAGCGAGATGAACGAGAAGAAGGACAGCGGATGGCTGCTCACGATCCTTCTTCCTGTGCATCGACCAGGCGCACGCCGCGCACACCGCTTCTCAACAGCCGGAGCGCCGCTTCACGGCCGGCTAGCATGGCGCTGGTTCGACGGGAGATTCGCCATCCGCCCGTACCGCGCTCCAGTTCGAAGTGGTTCGCGCTGGCCCGCCAGATCATGTATTCCTGAGCAGAGGAGTCCCACGCCTGGAGGTCGAAATCACTGTGCGGTAGCGGTTCTGAACGCCGCAGAAGTACCAGCGATTCGCAGACCGCCACCGCCGACTCACCGCTGACCGTCACCACCGCCGGACCCAGGAAGTGACAGCACCCCGTATCGACCAACTGCCGATGGGCCGGTGAGGCTACCATCGCCTGCACATCGGCACTACTGTTCATCCGCCAACCCTCGACGTCGTAGCTGCCGTCCTCCGCCCACAGGCCTGCTGCCGTATCCGCATCCGCGGAATCGACCGCCGGTCCGTAGGAGGCGATCAGGCGCGCGATGTCGCGCTCATCCTCCAACCGCTGCAGGCGTATGCGTAGCTCGGCGATTTCCCTACTGACATCAGTCATCCGAAGTCTCCTCTTTGCCTGCGGTCAGAGACCGGGCCACCTCGGCAAGACGAATGATCTGTTGGCAGTAGTGCTCTGCCGAGCGAGCCGCCAGACCGCATGAGACAACCGTAGCTCCGGCCGCGGCAAGTTCGCTCAGCACACCACGGGTTCCAGCAACATCGCCCATCGGGTCTAACGCACGGTCGGTGCCCAGAATCACCTCAAAACCGGTCGGCACAGCTTCCTGGCGCAGCAGTTGCCGAATCTGTTCGGGCGCCAGACCAAATGGCATCCAACCATCGGCCCCGCGGATAGCGCGTCGCAGCGATGCCCGCGAGCGGCCCCCAACCCAGATCGGTACCCGCGGCTGTAGCGCGCTCGGTTGGACGGTCATACCCTCGAATTGGAAATAAGAACCGCTGTGAGCAGGCTCCGATACCCCCATGGACGCCCGCAGCGCTTGGATCGCCTCATCAGCGCGGCTCGCCCGAGATGGCCAATCGGCACCAAGCAACTCGAATTCCGGAGCAAGCGAGCCGATACCAACACCAAGGATCAGGCGTCCGCCGCTGATGCGGTCCAGCGTTCCATAACGCTTGACGACTTCCAATGGATGGTGATATCCCAGCACCAAGACCGCCGTAGCAAGTCGAATTCTGCGCGTATGCGCGGCAAGAAAGCCCAACGTGGACAGCGGGTCCCAATAGACCACACCGCGCGTAGCCGCTTCACCGCTGGGTACGGCCACATGTTCCGAGCAGGATAGGAACTCTAGGCCCGCCTCGTCCGCAGTATGGGCTATCGCAGCGAGATGGTCCGCCGTACCGCCGGCCTCCCACTCGGAGGCAAGCCCCGGTGCCTGCACGACAACCGGTGTGGACAATCCGATTCGCACGGTTAGCCTTGCCTGTTCACCAGGGACAGAATCTTCGCGTGGGAGTCCAGAACCACTCTCGCCCGGTCCGGTGCGCTGTTGGCCTGCGCGGTCTCCAGGTTTCCGCCAGCGACGTAGATCGGTCCGTCGGCCAGGTGAGCGAGCCCTTCAGCGGCCACCGCGGCTGGTTCGTTGACGATCATTCCGGGGACGTCGAAGTTGAGGCCGACTCGTTGCATGGCCGGTGTGCGCGTCACCCCCAAGACCAATTCCAGTACGTCGACGTTGTGCTCACGCAATTCCAGCCAAAGGCTTTCGGCGAACATCCGGGAGAAGGCCTTGGCTCCGGCATAGACGGTATGGCGCCACGCCCCCATGTAGCCGGCGAGCGATCCGACGAGCAGAATGCCACCACGCCGACGTTGTGACATCGCCCGACCGTAGTGCTGCACCAGCTCGAGCATGCGAGTGACGTTGAGGTCGATGACCTTGCTGAACTCCGTCAGCGGTGCCTCCAGGAATGGCTCGTTGCACGTGCTGGCTCCGGCGTTGTAGATCAGCAGGCCGACTTCAAGTCCGGCAGTGGCAGTCACGATCTCATCGACCGCCGTGGCATCCAGCAGATCGAGCGCCACGGACCGCACCTCGGCACCGAGCTCTCGGCAGCGCTGCGCGGTCTGTTCCAACGGACCCGGCTTACGTGCGATGAGCACCAGGTTGAACCCGACCTCGGCGAGGATGCGGGCGAACTCCGCGCCTACGCCCTCAGAACCTCCGGCGACCACCGCCCACGGTCCGTACCTCTTCACATCGACCATGCTCATTTCCTCTCTCGCTGGGTACTTCCCGCGTCCACCGGCAACGTGACGGCTGTGATGTAGCGTGCCTCGTCGGAGACCAGGAACAGGCATGCGTTGGCTACGTCTATCGGCTCGACCCAAGGGATGTCCAGCATGTTCATAGATTTCGCTGCGTCGGCGAACTCTTCGCGTGTCGGTGGCCGATCAAGGTCGGGACGAAATGCGCTGCTCACCACGTCGTTCGAAATGAGCGGTGTGTCGACATTCGTGGGATGGACCGTGTTGACCCGCACCTGGTGGAGGGCAAGCTCATTGGCGAGACTACGCATCAACCCGACCACGCCGTGTTTGGCGGCGGTGTAGTGCGCGACCCCCACCAGTCCTCTCAGACCTGCAATGGAGCTGACCAGCACCATGGCGCCGCCGCCGCGTGCGATCAGATGCGGAACGCTGACCTGACAGGTGTGGAACACCCCGGTTAGGTTGACATCCAGCATGGTCTGCCAGGTCTGCTCCGACATGTCGATCGCCAGGCCGCGTGAGGTGATTCCAGCGGTGGCGCAGACGATATCGAGTCCCCCGAAGTACCTCACCCCGTCGTCAACGGCAGCGTCCAGTGCCTCCCTGTCACGCACATCGGCCACCGCCGTTTTTATCCGGCCGCCGGTAGCACGCACCTGACACGCAGTTTCGTGAAGATCGTCGGGGGTGGCGTGCGGCACTGCGACCGTGTCGATCGGGCCGCACAGGTCGATTGCGATGATGTCGGCGCCCTCCTGGGCGAAGCGCAGCGCTTGTGCACGCCCGATTCCACGAGCCGCGCCGGTGATCAACGCTACCTTTCCGGAGAGCCGCGGTACGGTCATGTCTTCTGAGTCAGTCCGGCGTCGACGACGAGTTGGGATCCGGTGATGTAGCGGGCGTCATCGGAGGCGAGGAACACCGCGGCATTGGCGACGTCCTCCGGATCCACCCACGGCACCGGGAGCAGATTGCGTTTCGTCAGCACCTTGATGGCGTCTGCCTCGGTCGGGTTCGCAATGTCGGGGCACAGCCGTTTATAGGTGACCTCGTTGCGGATCATCGGCGTCGCGACCGCCCCGGGGTGCACCGTGTTCACCCGGATACCGCGTGGACCGAGTTCGTTGGCGAGGGTCCGGGCGAGCCCCACTGCCGCATGCTTGCTGGCGGTGTAGTGCGCCGACTCGGCGGGGCCACGAATTCCGCTGGTGGAACTGATGATAACGATGGATCCGCCGTGCTTCAGATGAGGCGCGGCCGCCTTGACCGTATGCCAGACTCCGGTGAGGTTGACATCGATGGCATCCCGCCAAACCGCGCTGGAGAGTTCCCAGACCGGCGCGCCGGCGGCGTGGATGCCGGCGTTTGCGATCACGACATCGAGTCCGCCAAGCGCGGAGGCCCCGGCCCGAACGACTTCCCGCAGCGCATCGAGGTCCCGGACATCGGCACTGCCGGTGAAGCAACGCCGGCCGGCAGCCACGACCAGGTCCGTTGTGGTCACGAGATCGTCAGCTGCACTGGCTATGTCGACCGCAATCACATCGGCGCCGGCAGCTGCGAGCCGCTCGCAGTGGGCGCGACCCGTTCCCCGTCCTGCGCCGGTGACCACAGCGACCTTCCCGGCAAGCCGCGGCATCATGACGCCTTGAGCAGCCGGAATCCCTTGTACCCGGCACCGGCGACTTCGGCGCAGATATCGAGGTAGGTGGCGAATCCTCCGATGAAGAGCATGAAGACTCGCGGCTTTCCAGGAACATTGGCGCCCACATACCAGGAGTTCGCCTGGGGGAACAACGTGGCGTCGGCACGCTGGTTGCAGTCGGCGATCCAGGTGTCGACGGCGTCTGCGGTGGCCTCGATGGCTGCGTAGCCGTGCTGGTCGAGGTAGCCGATGGCGTCACAGATCCAATTGATGTGCGCCTCGGCGTGCAAGACCATATTGGCCAGCACGGCCGGCGCCCCGGGACCGGAGACCAGGAACAGGTTGGGAAATCCGTCGACACCGAGCCCGAGATAGGTGCGGGGGCCGTGCGACCAGTCGTCGACCAGTTTCCGCCCGCTGCGACCGACAATGTCGATCTTGGCCAGTGTCCCGGTCATGGCGTCGAAGCCGGTGGCCAACACGATGGCGTCGAGATCGTAGTGCTCCGCCGAGGTCGTGATACCCAAGGCGTCGATCGCCTCGATGGGCGTCTTGCGGACACTGACCAGCGACACGTTCGGTCGGTTGAAGGTCTGGAAGTAGTTGGTATCCGTGCAGATTCGCTTGGTACCGATGGGATGGTCGTCAGGGATCAGCAGCTCAGCGACCTCAGGGTCGTCGATCACCGCGCGGATCTTCTCCTCGTAGAACTTACGGGCCTCTTCGTTGGCCTCGATGTTGATCATCTGATCGGCAAAAGTCTTGGAGAACAACACGCCGCCCAGATGCCAGCGCTCCTCGAAGGCAGCCCGGCGCTCCTCGGGCGTTGCTTCCATGGTCAGCTTCGGATGGGCCACATGCGGGGAGCCGCCGCCGCTGCGCCACGACATCCGCCGCCGTTCGTCGTAGTTTGCCTTGGCGTACGCGATCTCTTCGGCGGTCAGCGGACGATTGCCCGCCGGCACACTGTAGTTAGGGGTGCGCTGAAAGACGAAGAGCTCGGCAGCCTGCTCGGCGATGATCGGAATCGACTGCACACCTGAGGAACCGGTGCCGATCACGCCGACCCGCTTCCCGGTGAAGTCCACGCCCTCATGCGGCCAGTGCGCGGTGTGATAGATCTCGCCGCCGAACGTGTCCAGACCGGGGATGTCCGGAGTCAACGGCGAGGACAACGGCCCGGTGGCCATCACGACGAAGCGCGCGGTGACCGCCTCTGCGCCGTCGGTGGTCACCGTCCAACGCAGCGTGTCCTCATCGAGGACCGCGGAGACGACCCTGGTGTTGAAGGTAATTCCCGATCGCAGATCCAGTTTGTCTGCGACCCACTTGATGTAGTCGAGGATCTCGCTCTGCGTGGCGTACTTCTCGGTCCAGGTCCACTCCTGCTGCAACTCCGGGGAGAACGAGTAGCAGTAGTCGAGGCTCTCGACATCGCATCGCGCCCCCGGATACCGGTTGAAATACCAGGTTCCGCCGACTTCGGGTGCCGCTTCGAAAACACGAACCGACAGGCCCTGCTCCCGGAACTTGTGCAGGGCGTACAGGCCGCCGAACCCCGCACCCACCACGATGACGTCGACATTGCTCTCGGTCGCGCTGCTCACGAGGGCCACCGTAAATGGTCCGCGGCTGCCCGCGTCCGGGCATCTCCCGGTCAACGGGCATCGAGAAATTTCTCCCGGCCACCGGTGAGGACATCCCACCGAGCCGGCCGTACTGCTCACAATGTCGGCCATGACCGATGCAGAATCCACCGGCCGTTCTGGGCTCAGCCCGCGCGCAGTATCACTGACCGTCACCGCTGTTATCGAGGAGAGCCCTGACGCGAAGTCCGTGGTGCTCGAAGTTCCCGACGAGCATCGGGACCGATTCGATTACCGCCCCGGCCAGTTCCTCACCCTGCGTGTACCCAGCGAACTGACCGGCTCGGCAGCGCGCTGTTACTCACTCGCGAGTTCTCCGCACACCGACGACGCACCCAAGTTCACGGTCAAACGCACCAGCGGCGGCTACGTGTCGAACTGGCTGTGCGACAACCTGTCCATCGGCGACACCATCGACGTGCTGCCGCCTTCAGGGCAGTTCACACCGCAAGACCTGGATGCGGACTTCCTGTTGTGGGCGGCCGGCAGCGGGGTCACTCCGGTGATCTCGATCCTCAAATCGGTACTCGCCGCGGGCACGGGACGGGTGGTGCTGTGCTACGCCAACCGCGATGAAGCCTCCGTGATCTTCGCCGCCGAGCTGCGCGACCTGGCGGCTCGCTACGCCGGCCGGCTCACCGTCCTGCATTGGCTGGAGTCGATCCAGGGCCTGCCCACCCGAGCTCAGCTGGGTGGCTTCGCCCGTCACTACACTGGCTACCAGTCCTTCATCTGTGGCCCGGCACCGTTCATGGAAGTCGTCAAGGATGCGCTCGGCGAGGCCGGTGTGCCGCGGGAGAACATTCACCTCGAACTGTTCCAGTCGCTGACCGGCGATCCGTTCTCCGACACGCCGATCGACGACATCGCCGACGACGAAGAAGCCGCCGAGACCGAGATCAGCATCGACGGCGAGGTCCACCATCTCGGCTGGCCCAAGAGCCGCAATCTGGTCGACGTCATGCTCGCCGCGGGTCTGGACGTGCCGTTCTCCTGCCGGGAAGGCAACTGCGGCTCCTGTGCGGCAACGGTGGTCGAAGGCGAGGTCGACCTGGGCAATGCGGCGATCCTGGAGAAGGAGGACATCGCCGAGGGTTTGTTCCTGGCCTGTCAGGCGCGCCCGGTGTCCAGCAAGCTCAAAATCGAGTTTTGACCTCGACGGTGAATGTCGTCCGCTCACCGGGACGGGGAGGACAGCCGCGGGCTCGTCGCGGTCACCATCTCTGACATGACTAAACGGGTGATTGACAGCATCGCGGAGCTCGCCGACAAGCTGCGGGGCCAGGCCGAGGAAGCCGAGAAGATCGGCAAGCTGACTGACGACACGGTCAAGTCGATGAAGGAAATCGGCAGTATCCGGTTGCTGCAGTCCAAGAAGCACGGCGGACTCGAGGTTCACCCCCGCGAGTTCGCCGAGACGGTGATGGCGACCGCCGCACTGGATCCGTCGGCCGGGTGGATCAACGGCGTCGTCGGTGTTCACCCCTACCAGCTCGCCTATGCAGCCCCTCGGGTCGGCGACGAGATCTGGGCCGACGACGTCGACACCTGGGTGGCGTCGCCGTATGCCCCGCAGGGCGTCGCCAAGCCCGTTGACGGTGGCTACCTCTTCAACGGCCGCTGGCAGTTCAGCTCCGGCACCGACCACTGCGACTGGATCATCCTGGGCGCCATGATCGGCGACGCCGACGGCAAGCCGCTGATGCCCCCGCAGATGCTGCACATGATCCTGCCCCGCAAGGATTACGAGATCGTCGAGGACTCGTGGGACGTCGTGGGCCTGCGCGGTACGGGCTCCAAGGATGTCATCGTCTCCGACGCTTTCGTGCCGAGCTACCGCACGATGGATGCGATGCAGGTGATGGACGGCACCGCTCAGCGCGAGGCCGGGATGACCGAGCCGCTGTATCTGATGCCGTGGTCGACCATGTTCCCGCTCGGCATCTCCTCGGCCACGATCGGCATCGCCGAGGGCGCGCTTGCCGCCGCCCTCGACTACCAGCGTGCGCGGGTGAACTCCAGCGGCGTGGCGATCAAGGACGACCCCTACGTGATGTACGCGATCGGGGAGGCTGCTGCCGACATCAACGCCGCTCGCCAGGAACTCCTGGCCAACGCCGACCGGGTCTACGACATCGTCGCCTCGGGCAAAGAGGTTTCATTCGAGGATCGCGCGGCCGGACGACGGACGCAGGTACGCGCAGTGTGGCGCGCGGTGTCGGCCGTCGACGAGATCTTCGCCCGCTGCGGCGGTAACGCAGCGCGGATGGACAAACCGCTGCAACGCTACTGGCGCGACGTCCACGTCGGTCAGGCGCACGCCATCCACGTTCCCGGCACGGTGTATCACGCCTCAGCACTGAGCTCGCTCGGCGTGGACCCGCAGGGTCCGCTGCGGGCGATGATCTAGGAGTTGACCTGTGAGTGCGATCAAGAGCCTCGGCTACGTTTCCGTACAGACCACCGATATCGACAGGTGGCGCCACTTCGCCTTCGGCGTACTGGGATTCGCCCAGGGCAGTGGACCCGACCCGGATTCGCTGTACCTGCGGATGGACGAGCGCTCTGCGCGGATCATCGTCTCCCCGGGCGACACCGACAAGATCGTCACCGTCGGCTGGGAGGTCCGTGACCATGCCGCCCTAGAGGCGGTAGCGCGCGCCCTCGAAGCTGCAGGTGTCCCGTACAAGCAGCTGTCGCTGGCCGAAGCAGACGCCCGCCGAGTCGAGGAGGTCATCGCCTTCGAGGATCCCGCCGGCACGTCGCTTGAGGTGTTCCACGGCGCGGTTCTCGATCACAGCCCCGTCGTGACGCCGTTCGGTGCAAGGTTTTTGACCGGAGATCAGGGCCTGGGACATGTGGTGCTGCCCGCACTGGATGTCAACGGTCTGCTCGAGTTCTACACCGAGGTATTGGGATTCAAGTCGCGCGGCGCCTTCCGGGTGCCGGTCCCACCGGAGTTCGGGCCGGTACGCGTGCGCTTCCTGGGCATCAACGAGCGTCATCACAGTTTGGCGCTGTGCCCCGCGGCGACGTTGCGTGACCCCGGGCTGATCCATCTCATGGTCGAAGTCGACAGTCTCGACAGTGTGGGCCAGGCGCTTGACCGGGTCACCAAGGACGGCTTCCAACTGTCGTCGACGCTTGGGCGGCACACCAACGACAAGATGGTGTCGTTTTACGTCCGCGCACCTGGCGACTGGGACATCGAGTTCGGCACCGAGGGTATGCGGGTCGACGAGACGTATTACACCGCCGAAGAGATCACGGCAGACAGCTACTGGGGCCACCAGTGGGTGGACGACCTGCCCGCAGCGATGCGCCCGTGACCGCTGACTTCACCCCGGTCGCCGTCGCCGAAGTAGCCGACTGGGATTACGAAGTCGACGTTGTCATCGCAGGGTTCGGGGTGGCGGGTGCCGCTGCGGCGGTGGAGGCCGCCCGCACCGGCGCGGAAGTTCTGGTGCTCGAACGCACCGCCTCGTGGGGTGGAGCAGCGGCCATGGCCGGCGGATTCATCTATCTCGGCGGCGGGACGGCGCTGCAGAAGGCTTGTGGCTTCGAGGATTCGGTCGACAATATGGCCGCCTTCCTGAACGCGGCCATGGGTCCGGGCGCCGACGAGACGCGTATCGCCGACTACTGCGCGGGCAGCGTGGCCCACTTCGACTGGCTCGTCGAATGCGGTGTACCGTTCAAAGCCCAGTTCTTCGGGGAGCCCGGCTGGGAGCCGTTGGGCGACGAGGGCCTGATGTACTCCGGCGGCGAGAACTCCCATCCGTTCAACACGATCGCCACTCCCGCCCCGCGCGGCCACGTTCCGCAGATGGCTAATAAGAAGCAGGGCGAGGCCAGTGCCGGCTACATGTTGATGAAGCCGCTCGTGGACACCGCAACCGCGGCCGGGGTCCAGGCGCTCTACGACGTTCGCGCTCAGCGCCTCATCGTCGAATCCGACGGGCGCGTCGTCGGCCTGATCGCGCGCCGATACGGCACCCAGATCAGCGTTCGCGCCCGCCGCGGAGTTGTGCTGGCCACCGGAAGCTTCGCCTACAACGAGGCCATGGTGGCGCAGTTCGCACCGCGGATCGCCGGCCGACCGGCGGCGTCGGTGGAGCAACATGATGGCCAGTCGATCCGGATGGCGCAGGCGCTCGGCGCCGACCTGGCGCACATGGACGCCACCGAAGTCGCCATCTTCATCGACCCGCAGCAGCTGGTGCGCGGAATCCTGGTCAACGGCCGGGGTCAGCGATACGTCGCCGAAGACACCTATCCCGGCCGGGTCGGACAGCTGACGCTCTACCACCAGGACAACACCGCGTATCTGATCCTCGACGGCGAGGCCCAGGACGAGGCGATGGCGTCGGCGTCACCCAAACTCATGCTGCGCCCGCCGACCTGGGTCGCCGACACCGTGGTCGACCTGGAGTCCGAGATGAGCTTGCCTGCGGGCTCGCTGCAGGCCACGGTGGCGGCATACAACGCGGGCGCTGCCCGCAGCGACGATCCGCTACTGCACAAAAAGGCACAGTGGCTGAAGCCGATCGGCTCCCCCGTCGGCGCCATCGACCTGCGGGAATGCACCGGCGGATTCACCCTCGGCGGGCTGGCCACCACACTCGACGCCCAAGTGCTCCACGTCAGCGGGGAACCCATCCCGGGACTGTACGCAGCGGGGCGGTCGGCCGCCGGGCTGGCGGCCTGGGGCTACGCCAGCGGGGTATCGCTGGGCGACGGGAGCTTTTACGGGCGCCGGGCCGGACGCAGCGCAGCTCGCGCCTGACGACACGCCGCCCAGCGTAGCCGACATTCGATGTCCGGCAGCACATGTTGCCGCTGACTATGTTTCCGCAGCGTTAAAGCCTGGTGTCGCGTTGCTCTCGACGCATCGGAGGTGTCGGCGACAGCTGCGCGCCGGATCAAATTCTCGCAGAAGTGTGACAGCAACAACACCGATGTGGTACACATATGACCATTAGGCATATGTCTATTAGGAATGTAGCCACGGAGGATCTTCACATGCCCGCGACCGCCACATTGCCCAGGACCGCGACCAAGGACGCACCGGCCGAAACCCCCAGCGCCGTGATCGACCGGGTGTCCCTGGTCCTCGACGCATTCGACGGTCCCGGCCGCCTGACCCTGGCGCAGATCGTGCGCCGGACTGGGCTCCCCCGCTCGTCGGCTCACCGCATGCTCGAGCGCCTGGTCCAGCTGCGCTGGCTGCGCCGCAGCGGCCGGGACTACGAACTGGGCATGCGCCTGGTCGAACTCGGATCCTTGGCGGTACACCAGGACCGCCTCCACAAGGCGGCGCTGCGCAAACTGCACGAGCTGCACGCGGCGACCGGCCTGGTGGTCCACCTCGCCGTGCTCGACGGACCCGACGTCGTCTACATGGACAAGGTCGGCGACCGGATGGCAGCGGCAATCCCGACGCGTGTGGGTGGGCGCCAACTGGCCCATTGCACGGCGGTGGGCAAGGCGATGCTGGCCTTTGCCGACGAGCGGGACGACGACGTGTTGCACACCGACCTGCTCCCCCGCAAAACCAAGTATTCGATCTCCACGCACGCCCAGCTCCGTAACGAACTGCTCAAAGTCCGCTCCCACGGCGTCGCCTTCGATCGGGAGGAGTCGCTGCCCGGCTTCGGCTGCGTCGCCGCACCCATCGGCGACCCGGGCCAGGCAGTCGCGGCAATCTCGGTCTGCGGACCGATGAACCGGATCAAGCTGGACCAGCGGCTGGTCGCCCCGGTCCGAATCGCCGCCATGGGCATCTGGCAGGCCGTCGACTCCGGGCCCGTCCGGGTGTCTCCGACCCTGCAGCAGATGCGGCCGCTGCGCCCGGCAGCACGATCGGCGGTGCACGGCGGGAACCTGCAGCTCGCATGATCCTGGATGCGCAGATCGCGCAGATCATCGAGGCGCTGAACGCGGGATTCCCCCCGGTGCACACGATGACCGGCGAGGAGGCCCGAGCCGTCATCCGCTCCCGTTTCACACCGTCCGCCGATCCCGAACCCGTGTACGAAGTACACGACCGCACCATCGCCGGCCCCGACGGCCCGCTCGAGATCCGCGTCTACCGTCCCAGCGCCGCCAACGACAGCCCGGTCCCGACCCTGGTATACGCCCACGGCGGCGGCTGGGTGTTCTGCGACCTGGACAGCCACGACAACCTGTGCCGCGATTTCGCGAACCGCCTTCCCGCCGTGGTGGTTTCGGTGCACTATCGGCGTGCATCCGAAGAGGGCCGGTGGCCTGCGGCGGCCGAGGACATGTACGCAGCCACCGTCTGGGCGGCAGACCACGTGGCAGAACTCGGGGGCGACCCGAACGCGTTGCTGGTCGGCGGCGACAGTGCGGGCGGCAATCTCGCCGCCGTCACCGCGTTGATGGCACGGGACCGGGGCGGACCGCATCTGGCCGGGCAGCTACTGCTGTATCCGGTCCTCGCCGCCGACTTCGACACACCGTCCTACCGGCAGTTCGGCCGTGGCTATTACAACCCCCGGCCCGCACTGCAGTGGTATTGGGATCAGTACGTGCCGGCGGTCGCCGACCGGTCCAACCCCTACGCGTCTCCGCTGCATGCCGCGGACCTGTCCGGCCTACCGCCGATGGTCGCGGTGATCGCAGGTCACGACCCGCTGCGTGACGAAGGGCGGGCCTATGCCGAGGCGTTGCGTCGCGCGGGTGTGCCGACCCAGGTGTGCTATTTCGAGGGTGGTGTGCACGGATTCATGACGATGCCCACCCTCGCCATCTGCAACCGGGCCCGTGCCCAGGCGTGCGCCTCGCTCACCGGACTTCTGGGACCGGCGGTCCGGAAATAACCGACGGGACTTCGGCAGGTGCGGGTTGTGCCGCCGGGGTCAACGGTTCCGCGTCGCCGTAGCGCTGTTCGGGATCGAGCACGCAGTGGGTACGCGTGAAGACGGTAACCATGCATTTGTTGTTGTGGTCGCAGCGACTGCGCACCCGGGGATCCTCAATCATCCGGTTGACCAGATCCGGTTCGCGCAGCAGCGCTCTGCCCATCGCCATGAAGTCGAATCCCTCGCGCATCCCGGTTACCAGGTGCTCACGGTTGGTGATGCCGCCCAGCAGAATCAGCTTGGTGTTCTCGATGACCGGCACGAACTGGCGTGCCGCGGAAAGCATGTAGAGATCCTCGTAGGGATAGCTGCCCATCGCCCACTTCCCCGTCACGCGCACCCCGGGACGCAGCGCCGGCGGCATCACCCGGGCGAATTCGCGCACCGGCACATCCCCCCGGAACAGATACATCGGTTTGAACACCGACGAGCCCTGCGTCAGCTCGATGGCATCCAGCGTCCCATCGGCATCCAGCAGCTGGGCAGTGCGCAGCGCCTCGTCGATCCAGATGCTGCCCGGCAGACCGTCGTCCATGTCCAACTTCGCGATCACCGCGATCCGCCGGCCCACGACGTCGCGGACTCGCTGCGCGATCTCCCGGACGAACCGCGAGCGCTTGTCGATGTCTCCGCCGTATTCGTCCTTACGCCGGTTGATCAGCGGGCTCAGAAAGGAACTCGGCAGGTACAGATGGCCGAAATGCAGCTCTACCGCGTCGAATCCGGCATCGACGGCCACCTGCGCCGCCGCGCCGAATTGATCTATGACGGTGAAGATCTCGTCACGGCGAATCTCGCGGCAGTAGGCGAACGACGTGGGATTGACGAAGCGGCTGGGCGCCACCGCGGTAACCCCGGTCAACTTCTTCTGTGCCACCACGCCGGCGTGGCCCAGTTGCGCGGAAATGGCGGCGCCAGTGTCATGTACCGCGTCGGTGAGCTTCGTCAGGCCCGGCAGCGCCTTGGCATCCATCACGATCTGCCCCGGTGCACTGGCCCCCTGCTTGGACACACAGCAGTACGCGACCGTGGTCATGCCGACCCCGCCCCTGGCAAAGCTCAGGTGGAAGTCGATCAGATCGTCGGTGACCAACCCGTCGGGCGATCGGCCTTCGGATGTCGCGGCCTTGATGACGCGATTGCGCAGCCGGACCGGACCGAGCTGAACGGGGGCGAACGGATTCGGGCTGAGATCGTTCATCGCCTAACCGTCCTCGCTGCCGGTGGGATCCGTCAACGCCTGTCTCCCGGTGTCCGGGACTGCTGCCGGACTCACGGCGGGGCCGCCCCTAGCCTCGTCTGCATGGCTGACGGTGAAGTCTTCGTCATCGACCGGATCGTGACCAGGCCCGGGCTGGCGCGACGATTCATCGATCGCTATCTCGCGGAGTACGCGCCCGGCGCCCGGGACCGCGGAATGACACTGCAGAGCGTGCTCGTCAGTCCACCCATCTGGTTCGCCGATGAGTCGAACACGATCACGATCACCTGGTCACTGCCCAGCCCACTGGCCTGGTGGCAGATGACCTGGAAGGGACGTCCGGATCCCGCGTTGGGGCAATGGTGGTCGGACATCGGCGAATTGGTGGCGGAGCGCAGCCGCTCGGTGGCGGCCGCAGCCGGTGACGTCAACGCACTCTGCGAGATGAATGCGGCGGCCGATGTTTAACGTCACACGACTACTCGACGTCCAATCCGGCGAACGCGACCGGGCGCTCACCGCCCTCCGCGCGGTGGCCGAACGCAGCGGAGCTCTGCGATGGATCGTCGAACCGACCGATTCCGGCTCACGCAACGGCGGGGATGTGTTGGCGCACCTGCGTTTCCCCGACGAATCAGCGTGGCGGATCGCCGAACCGCAGCTCGCGGCTGCGCTGACCGACCCAGCGATCACCCGAGTCAACGGCGCGACGTATCAGGGCACGCCGATCGTCACCGGTAAGCCCGCGACGGTGTACCGGACGCTGCTGCTGCGGGTGCAGCCGGATACCTCGACGCAGACTCTGACGCGGTTCGAGTCGGAGCTGAAGTCGATGCCCGACTATGTCAGCACCATGTGCGCGTGGCAGCTGAGCCGGGTGACCGAACCTACCGGCTCCACCGCGTGGACGCATGTGTTCGAGCAGGAATTCACCGATGTGGCCGGGCTGATGGGCCCGTACCTGATGCACCCGATCCACTGGGCGGTGGTGGACCGGTGGTTCGACCCCGAGACCACCGAGGTGATCGTTCGCGATCGGGTGTGCCACAGCTTCTGCGGGATCGACCGCGCCGTCCTACAACCGTGACGGCCTGCCGGAGATCAAAGTCCGGCGGGCAGGATGTTGGGATTGGCGGCCGCTGGCGGTTCCAGTGGCGGGAGCACCGTGACGCCGTCCAGGCTGTGCACGGCGAGCTGCTGCGACCAGGGGTAGTGCAGGCTGAACGCGACGAGGCCGGTGCGCTCGGCGGCGGGTAGATGGCACATCGCCAACACCGTTTCGGCCAGGTACTCGACCGGCTCGGTCGGGAACGAATCGGGTATCAGGCTGTCTGCACCCGGTGTCCGGATCGCGCTGGACGGTCCCACGACGTTGACGGCGATGTTGGAATCCACCAGTTCAGCCGCCACCCCCTGGGTGAGCCGGTGCAGTGCCGCCTTCATCGACGCGTAGATCACATCCCCGGAAGACTTGTTGTACTCGCGGTAGGGGCGCGCCGGAGCCAGACCGGTAACGGATCCGATGTTGACGATCCAGCCCGCACCTTGCCGCCGCATGTGTGGAATCGCCTGTTGAATCAGCACAAACGGCGTGCGCACATAGTGTTCGACGGTGCGATCGAAGGTCTGCATCGGCATCGTCTCGATGACCGAGTAATCGGCATATCCGGCGTTGTTGACCAAGATGTCGATGCGGCCCGTCCGGTCGACCACCTCGTCGATCAAGGCGGCACGCTGGCGGGTGTCCTCCAGATCGGCGGCGATGCCGAATGCCGTGCCGCCGGCTGCCTCGATCAGTTCGACGGTCTCGGCGATCGTGCCCGGCAGAGCCTCCGTGTGGCCCGCGCGAGTCGACGGCGACGCCTGGTGCGAGCGTGCGGTGACCGCTACCGTCGCCCCTTCGGCAGCCAGCCGCTGAGCGACCGCCCGTCCGATCCCCCGACTGCTTCCGGTCACCAAGGCGGTTTTGCCACTGAGTAATCCGGTCATCGGAGGATGAAGTCTCCCTCGATCGGAGCGCGATGACTCTGCCAGACGTCGATCAGCCGGAACGGGAAGGCGGTGACAATTCGTCCCCCGCCGGAACGGTAGTAGGTGTGTGCGGTGGGCGTGTGGCACCACACGGTGTCCGCCATCGCCCTGTCGATCTCGCCGACGTAGCTCTCGAATGCCTCCGGGGTGACCTCGATGGTCGGCACCCCGCGCTGCGCCATCAGCTGGAGGCATTCCATCACGTAGTGCACCATCACCTCCACGCCGAAGTTGTGCCCGGCTCCGTGCCCCGGGCTGTAGTTGGGCGCCGACGAGATGAACATGTTCGGGAAACCGGGCACCATGCCACCCCGGTAGGCACTCGGACTGTCTCCCCAGACCTCACTGAGCCGCACGCCGTCACGGCCCCGGATATCGACCGTCGACAAGAAATCGAGGTAATAGCCGGTGGCGTAGATGATGACGTCCAGATCAATCTGCCGGCCGTCCTGGGTGACGATCCCACGCTCGTTGACCCGCGCCGGCTCGCTGGCCTCCACATCGACGTGCGGCTTGGCCAACGCTGCGTAGTAGCCGCCGGGGTCACGAATGATGCGCTTTCCGTACGGCGCGAAGTCGGGGGTGACCTTCTTCGCCAACTCCGAGCCGGCGCCGAATACCCGGTCGATGTAATCCAGGCACATCCGCAGCAACACGTCGTTGGCCGGCGAGATCGACAAGTGGTCGGCCGCCCATTCCGGGTCCCGCAGGATCACCGGATAGTTGTTGTCGGCGGTGCCCCAGAACGACTTGAGCCGATTCCAGTTGGCGTAGAACGGGATGTGGGTGTTGAGCCAGCGGCGGGACTCGGGCACGTCGTCGGTGAGTCGCTTGCGCGGCGCCACCCAGTGCGGCTGACGTTGAAAGACCGTGAGGTGCTCGACGTCGCCGACGCAGGCGTCGACGATCTGCACCGCGGTGCATCCGGCGCCGATGATCGCCACCTTCTTGCCACGCAGGTCCAAGTCCGGGTCCCACTCGGCGGAGTGGATGCTCACGCCGGCGAAGGATTCCTTGCCCGCCAGGTCAGGCCACCGCGGGCGGTTGAGGTAGCCGACCGCCGGTATCACCGCATTGGCATAGCTGACCTCACGGGTGCCGTCGGGACCGACAGCGTGGATCTGCCACTGCCGGCGTTCCTCGTCCCACCACAGCGCCTCCACCTCGGTGCTGAATCGGGTGTGGTCCCGCAGATTGTTCTGGGTGGCGACCGACTCCAGGTACTTCTGGTACTCAGCGCCTTGCGGGTAGTAGCTCGACCATCCACCGTTGATGTCGCGCGACAGCGAGTAGTAGGCCGAGGGTGTGTCGACACCGATGCCCGGGTAGACGGCGGTGTACCAGGTGCCACCGACCTCGTCGTTGCGGTCGATGATCTCGTAATCGATTCCGGCATCAGCGCATTCCAGCGCGGCGGCCATGCCCGCGATCCCGGCGCCGATGATGACCACCTTGAAGTCCGTCGGAAGCTCGGCGGTCCGAGGGAGCACCGGCTGCGACGGATGGAATCCGCCCTGCTCCAGCAGCAGGCCGACATACTCGGCACTCACCTCGGTACCCAGCGCCAGTGGCGCGATTCGGGCGAACAGCTCCGGGTCATCGCTGGGCAACGCACCCGCCGGGCGCGGTTGGTCGAGAGCGACCATAACCGCTTCCACCAGCATCTCGCGGGTCTCGTCGTCGGTGACGCCGATCTGCTCCGGGGGGTCGGGCTCGAACGAGATCTTGTCGGCAAACCGGTCGACCACGGCGGGGTCGCCGGTCAGTTGGGCCAGCACCGCAACCAGAACCCCGGCATCCGCCTGGCGCAGGTAACTGCGCAGCTCGGCGGGATTCGAGTCCGTGTGGTCGGGCGTCACGGTCGCATCGGTCGTCATCGAACCTCCTTGCTCGTGCCCCGAGTATGTGGCCACCGCTGGCGGTCCGTCCGGCCCCTGTCTACTGAGCGGGACGCAGCTTGCCAGCAACCGGCACGGCGGGCCTACAGTCCGGGGCATGAACGAGCTCGATGCCGTCCTCGCCTCGGCGCGCAGCCACGCGCTCGGCGACATCCCGCGACGCTCGGCCCGCAAACAACCGGACAAGTTGGGCGTGATCGACGGCGACGTCCGTCTGACGTTCGCCGAATTCGATCGCTTGGTCGATCGTGCCGCAGCCGCCTTGCAGGACAACGGCTTCGGCCCCGGCGATCGGGTAGCGGTCCTGGCCCACAACTGCTGGCAGTACGCGGTGCTGGCGTTCGCCACCGCTCGCGCCGCCGTCGTGCTGGTGCCGATCAACTTCATGCTGACCGCCGAAGAGATCTCGTTCATCCTGGACCACAGCAAAGCCTCCGGCATGATCGTCGAAGCCGATCTGGTGCCCACCGCCCAGGCAGCGATGCAGCTCGGCGGGCGCGTGCTCACCACTGCGGCGATCGCCCTGCCCGGGCAGACAGTGCCGCCCGGTTGGGACGACTTCGATCACTGGCTCGCAACTTCGTCAGCGGCTCCCGTGCCGTATGTCGCCGACGATCAGATGATCCGGCTGATGTACACCAGCGGGACCGAGGCGCATCCCAAGGGCGCCATGCACTCGACTCGCAGCCTGATGGGCAACTACATCAGCACGATCATCGCCGGCTCGATGGAGGGCACCGACATCGCCGTCCACTCGCTACCGCTGTATCACTGCGCGCAGCTCGACAACTTCCTGATCCCCGCCGTCTACCTCGGAGCCACCAGCGTCATTCTTGCGCGGCCAGAACCCGAGACGGTACTGCGCACAATCGAAAAATACGGTGCCACAAGCTATTTCGCTCCACCGACGGTGTGGATATCGCTACTGCGTTCCCCGCTCTTCGATTCCGCGGACCTCGCCAGCCTACGCAAGGGATACTACGGCGCCTCGGCGATGCCGGCCGAGATCCTGGCCGAGATGCGTGAGCGACTGCCCGACCTGCGGCTGTGGAACTTCTACGGTCAGACCGAGATGGCGCCGCTGGCATCGGCTCTGGGGCCAGAAGACCAAGACGCACACGCCGGATCGGCGGGCCGACCGGTGATCAACGTGGAGACGGCGATCCTCGACGACGAGGGCACCCCGGTGGACCCCGGCGTGGTGGGTGAGATCGTCCATCGCAGCCCACACCTGATGCTCGGCTACCTCGACGACGAGACGAAGACCGCGGAAGCGTTCCGCGGCGGCTGGTTCCACTCCGGCGACCTCGGCTACTACGACACCCACGGCCTGCTACGCGTGGTGGACCGTAAGAAGGACATGATCAAGACCGGCGGCGAGAATGTCGCCAGTCGCGAGGTCGAGGAAGTCATCTACCGGCACGCCGGCATCGAGGAAGTGGCGGTGTTCGGCCTGCCACACCCGCGGTGGGTCGAGTCGGTGGCCGCCGCCGTGGTGGTCCGCGACGGCATCGTGGTCACCGAGGACGAGCTCATCGAGCACTGCCGGGCTCATCTGGCCGGATTCAAGACGCCCAAGCAGTTGTTCTTCGTCGACGCGCTACCCAAGAACCCGAGTGGAAAACTGTTGAAACGCCTGCTACGAGAGCGGTTCAACGTCGAGGAGATCAGCACCGGAGGATAGCGGCTCGATCGTTCCGGTAGGCCGCAGTACGCATCGGGTCCGGTCAAAGATCGTCACCATGCAGCGGTTGCAGTGTGTGCACAGCGAACGACTTTCCGGGTCAGCGTCGACCCTCCTCACCAGGCCCGGGTCCCGCAGAAGAGCTCGGGCCACCGCCCCGAAGTCGAAGCCCTCCTTCATGGCCAGCTCCATGCTGCGGCGGTTGGTGATGCCGCCGAGAAGGATCAGCGGGATCGTCAGCTCATGCCGGAACTGACGGGCCAGGTCGAGCAGATAAAGCTCTTGGTAGGGGTATTCGCGCAAGAACCCCCGGCCCACCGTCGCCAGCAGCCAGCTCAACGGCCGGGGGAAGACGCCGGCGAACTCGGCGCGAGGAGCCCTGCCACGGAAGTAGTACATCGGATTGAGCAGCGAGCTGCCCACCGTCAGCTCAAGTGCGTCCAGCGCACCGTCATCCTGCAACCATCGACCGATCTGCAGGCCGTCTTCAATGCGCAGGCCACCGGGAAATCCGTCTTCCATGTTGAGTTTCGCGGTGACGGCAACGCGATCCCCGACCTCTGCTCGGACCGCCACGGCGATCTCTCGGGCCAACCGCGCACGATTGGCGAGGTTGCCACCGTAGCCGTCGCGCCGTCGGTTCAGCAGTGGACTGAAAAAAGAACTGACCAGGTAGTTGTGCCCGAAATGAAGCTCAACGGCATCAAATCCGGAAGCAGCCGCCAATCGGGCCGCCCTTGCGTGGTCGTCGACTATTCGGCGCAGGTCCTCGGAATCGGGACGGCGGCTGGACGCCATTGCGAGTGGACTGAACAATCTGCTCGGCGAGACCGCGGGCACACCGTTGGACTTGGCATTGGCAACGGGTCCGGCGTATCCGAGCTGGGCACACGCTGCTGCGCCCTCGGCATGGACGGCATCGGTCAGGCGCTGCAGGCCGTCGACGGCCTCAGGCGTCATCAGGATCTGGTCGCGCTCGGTTCGCCCCTCCGCAGACACGGCGCAATAGGCCACGGTCGTCATCCCGACGCCGCCGGCCGCAACAGCACGGTGAAAGTCGATCAAGTCACCGGTGACCTTCCCGGCGGGTGTGCGCCCTTCGAAGGTGGCCGCCTTGATGACGCGGTTCCGTAACGAGATCGGCCCGAGCTCGGCCCGCCCGAAGACGTCGGCCACTTCGCCGCTCACCGCCGCACCACCGGCGCCGAGAGGCCCGCTACGACGAAGTCCCGCAGGTTGTCCACCTGTCGATCGGTGAGTCGACGGTCGCCGGCGAGGGGATCTCCGAATTGCCCGAAAATCAACTCGAACGCGAGCATCCAGCGCTGCGCGGCGTCCTTCTCGCTCAGTTCGGCCACCTGGCGGCACAGCATGCGTGCCCACGGCGTCACCGTGAACCACCCTTTTGTCCAGTTCAGCTCGGTGCGTGCCAACAGCAGACGCGCCAAGAGGTGCAGGTACAGCCGACCGGCCGGATCAGCGGCCAGAGCCACTATCGGCTCCACCACGATCCGCACCGCGTTCTCGATCGGCATCTCGCAGTCGGCCACGGCTTCAGGCAGTGCGTCCGACCACAGCGGTCCCAGCCGGGTCTCCAACAACGCCGAGACCAATCCGACCTTCGAACCGAAGTGGTAGTGCACCGCCGCCGGATTCACCCCAGCGGCGGCGCAGACCGCGCGGACCGAAACCGTGTCGTATCCCGACTCCAGCAACAGTCGCTCGGTGACGTTCAGCAGATGCTCACGAGTAGGTGTGCCGGTGCGCGTCATCGCAGTATCAAATCACGATTCAATCAACGATTCAATCGGTGATTGACTGATCGTGGACTGTCGCCTCCCATGTGATCTCACTCGCCGAGTGCACTGACCGCTGGGCGGGAAGCGCGAACTCACCGCGCCCGGCAACCGAATAATCTCCCGGCGTGGGCGGCCCTGTGCCGCCGCTGGCTGTGATGGCATCGCCGCGTCGGGCGTCGACATCGAATCTGATTTCGAATGAAAGGAATTCAGCTGTGAGTTCTCGCCCGCACACCGGACGAATCGCCCGCTTCGACGAACCCGGTAAGCCGTTCGAAATCGAGGCTGTCCCGGTTCCCGAAACCGGCCCGGGCCAGATCCTGATCCGGGTGAGCCGCGCCAACATCTGTGGTTCCGATGTCCACGCCTGGCACGGCACCTTCGCCACTCGCGGTCTCGGCGGGCAGCTTCCCACCGTTTTGGGCCATGAAATGGTCGGATCGGTGGCCGAGCTGGGCGACGGTGTCACCGCTGACTCCAACGGCAAGCCGCTGGAAGTCGGCACGCGGGTGGTGTTCCCCTACTTCTTCTGCTGCCACACCTGCCGCAATTGTCTGGCCGGGCGCCGCAACGCCTGCCTGAACCTGAAGATGGCGATGCTGGGCCGCGCCGATGAGCCGCCGTACTTCGTGGGCGGCTACGGCGACTACTTCCTGTTGCCGGCCGGCGCCGTGGTCTACACCGTGCCGGACTCCATCTCCGACGAAATCGCCGCCGGCGCAAACTGCGCGCTATCGCAGGTGATGTACGGACTCGAACGGGTCGATCAGCAACTGGGCGAGTACGTCGTGGTCCAGGGCGCCGGCGCGCTCGGGCTATACGCCGTCGCCGTGGCCAAGGCCCGTGGCGCCGCCAAGGTGATCGCCATCGACGGCGTCCCGGAGCGGCTCGAATTGGCCAAGGCCTTCGGCGCGGACGCCGTCATCGACATCACCGAGGTCACCGCCGACAAGGAGCGCGCCAAGATCGTCCGCAAGCTCACCGACGGCCAGGGCGCCGACGTGGTGGTCGAGGTGGTCGGCCACCCCTCGGCGATCGACGAGGGCCTGAAGTTGCTCGGCCAATTCGGTCGCTACGTCGAGATCGGCAACATCAACATCGGCAAATCCTTCGAGTTCGATCCGTCTCGATTCGTCTTCGCCAACAAGACCATGGTCGGGGTCTCGCTCTACGATCCGGCCGTACTGTCCCGGGCCCTGGACTTCTTGGCGGAGTACCAGGACAGACTGCCCTTTGACCGACTCGCCGCCGCCTGTTACTCACTCGACGACATCAACGATGCCTTCGCCGCGGCCGAAGGCAAGCGCGATGTCCGCGCCAGCATCGTGCCCTGAACCCCTGACCGGAGAGCAACCATGAGCAACCACGACTACACGCGCACCAAACTGTTCATCGACGGGCAATGGGTCAACCCCGAGGGCACCGGCACGATCGAGGTGATCGATCCCGCGACGGAGCAGGTGTGCGGCTCGGTTCCCAGCGGCAGCGAGGCGGACGTCGACGCCGCGGTCACCGCGGCGCGCGCTGCGTTCGATCCGATGATCAGCGTCACCGAGCGGCGCGAACGCCTCGACGCGGTGATCACCGCGATGGAGAAGCGACTACCCGACATCGCCGAGACGATCACCCGGGAAATGGGCGCCCCGATCCGTATCGCGCAGAGCGTTCAGACCCAGGTTCCCCTGGCGGTCGCCCGGGGATTCGCCGATGCCCTGGCCACCTTCGAATTCGAAGAGCGAATCGGCAATTCGCTCGTACTGCGGGAGCCCTACGGTGTGGTCGCGGCCATCACACCGTGGAACTATCCCTTGTACCAGGTGGTCGCCAAGGTCCTACCCGCCATCGCAGCCGGTTGCACCGTGGTCCTCAAACCCAGCAACGAGGCGCCGCTGTCGGTGTTCGAGTTCGTCGACGCCATCGCGGATGCCGGCCTGCCGCCGGGCGTGGTCAACCTGGTCTCGGGCCCGGGCGCACTGATCGGCGAACGGATGTCGACTCACCCCGACGTCGACTTGGTCTCCTTCACCGGTTCGACCGCCGTGGGAAGCCGGGTCGGGGAACTGGCCGGGAAGTCCATCAAGAAGGTGGCCCTGGAGCTCGGCGGCAAGTCGGCCAATGTGATCCTCGACGGCGCCGACTTCGCCACCGCGATCAAGGTCGGCGTCGGCAATGCGTTCCTCAACGGTGGACAGACCTGCATGGCGTGGACCCGGATGCTGGTGCCGCTGTCCCGCTACAGCGAGGCATTGGAGCTCGTTCAGGCCGCGGTGTCGAAATACTCCGTCGGTGATCCGTGGGATCCCGGCACCCGGCTCGGTCCATCTGCCTCCGAATCGCAGTACCACAGCGTGCTCGGCTTCATCGAGCGCGCTCCCGGCGATGGCGCCCGGCTGCTGACCGGGGGTGCCCAGAAGCAGCGCGATGTGGGCTACTACGTCGCCCCCACGGTGTTCGCCGACGTCCACCCGGACTCCGAACTGGGTCAGGAGGAGGTGTTCGGGCCGGTATTGGCTGTCATTCCGTTCCGCGACGCCGACGAGGCCCTGGCCATCGCCAACGGCACGCCCTATGGCCTGTCCGGCGCGGTGTGGGCCGCTGACGACGACACCGCGATCGGATTCGCGCGCCAGGTGCAGACCGGTCAGCTCGATATCAACGGCGGCAAGTACAACCCCGCTGCGCCGTTCGGAGGCTACAAGAAATCCGGGATCGGGCGGGAACTCGGGCGGATCGGCTTCGAGGAATACCTGCAGATCAAGTCGATCCAGCTACCGTGAGACCGGCGTCGGGCGTTGCCCGCCCCGGCCCGCCGACCCCGTACCCGACGAGAATTCGAGGTTTCCAGTCATGAGCATGCCAGCAGGGCCCCTGGCCATCACGGCACACGACGCGGTACAGGTCTGGACTATCAACCTGCCCCACCTCGGCAATGCCATCACCGATCAGGACTTCATCACCGCTTTCGAGAGTGCGGTCGACGCCGCCAATTCCGACTGCACCGTACGAGCGGTGATCCTCACCGGCGAAGGGAAGATCTTCTCCGCCGGCGGCAACGTCAAGGACATGGCCAACCGCGAGGGCATGTTCGGCTTGGACGCCATCGAGCAACGCTATGCCTACGTCGACGGAATCCAGCGCCTCCCACGGGCTCTGGCTCGTCTCGAGGTTCCGATCATCGCCGCAGTCAACGGCGCGGCGATCGGTGCCGGCTGCGACCTGGCCACGATGTGCGATATCCGCATCGCCTCCGAACGGGCTTCCTTTGCGGAGAGTTTCGTGCAGATCGGCCTGGTACCCGGCGACGGCGGTACCTGGTTTCTGCAGCGGACCATCGGCTATGAGCGGGCCGCCGAGATGACGCTGACCGGAGACCGGATCGACGCCGCGACCGCACACGCCTGGGGCTTGGTCAGCCGGGTGGTCCCCCACGACGAACTCATGAGCGCCGCAACGGAGCTGGCGGAGCGGATCGTCAAGAACCCGCCGCACGCGCTGCGGATGGCCAAGCGCCTGCTGCAGGAGTCACGGACCGGTCTGCTGGAGTCGACGCTGGGGATGGCGGCCGCGATGCAACCGCTGGCTCACCGCGACGCCGAGCATGAGCGCCGCATCGAGAAGTGGCGAAACGTCTGATGGCACTGCCCCGCCTGGTTCCCCCGGCCACCTCGGAATCGACCAGCACCGCAGGACTGCGCGCCGAAGTCCGCGCCTTCGTCGCCGAGCAACTCGCCGCCGGCAGCTTCACCCCGTCGGTGGATGCCTGGCTGTGCGGTTGGGATGAGAACTTCACCGCCGCGCTGGCAGCGCGCGGCTGGCTGGGCATGACGGTTCCGAAAGAGTACGGCGGACAAGGCCGTTCGTTTATCGACCGGTTCGTGGTGACTGAAGAACTGCTGGCCGCCGGCGCGCCGGTGGCCGCGCACTGGATCGCCGACCGGCAGGTGGTGCCGTCGCTGCTCAAGTACGGCAACGAAGCGCAGAAGCACGAGTTTCTGCCCAAGATCGCAGCCGGCGAGTGCTTCTTCGGCATCGGCATGAGCGAACCGGATTCCGGTTCGGACCTGGCCAGCGTTCGAACGCGTGCGGTGCAGGTCGACGGGGGCTGGAAGCTGACCGGCACCAAGGTATGGACGTCGGGCGCGCACCACGCCCACGCCTTCATCGTGCTGGCGCGCAACGCACCGGTGGACCCGGCCCACCGGCACGCCGGCCTGAGCCAGTTCATCGTGCGGCTCGACGATGCCGGTGTCGAGGTGCGGCCCATCATCTCGATGAGCGGCAGCCACCATTTCAACGAGGTCATCCTGGACGACGCCTTCGTGCCGGACGCCATGGTGTTCGGCGAGATCGGCGACGGCTGGCGCCAGGTGACCTCCGAGCTGAGCTTTGAGCGAAGCGGCCCCGAGCGGTGGCTGTCCACCTTCACGCTTCTCGCCGCCGCTGCCGAGAACATGGGCAGCCATCAGATGCCCCACGACGCCCAGTTGGGCCGCCTGGTGGCCAGGATCGCCGGACTGCACCAGATGTCGACCGCCGTGGCGGAGGCCCTGGAGCGCCATCAGCCCGCCGACGTCGCGGCGGCCGTGGTCAAGGTGCTGGGCACCACCACCGAGGGCGATATCGCAGACTTCGCCGACCTGCGCTGCGGTGACACATCCGCCGTCGACTCGGCCTATCGCGAACTGGTCGCCGCCGCGGTGGACCAACGCCCCGGATTCACCCTGCGCGGGGGCACCAATGAAGTGCTGCGCGGCGTGATCGCGCGCGGATTGGGGATGCGATGACCACCTCCGAACTCGCCACCGAGACCGGAGTCGACCGAGAGCTGGTCGACATGATGAATTCGGTGTTCGCCGACCACCGTGACGGCCACCCGCCGACCGGAACGATCACCCGTGATGTCGAATTCTGGTCCAGGCTGAACCAATTGGGATTGGTGAGACTGTCCGGCTCGGTGGATACGGGCGGAAGCGGCGCGAGCTGGCGTGAAGCCGCCGAACTTTTCTCCGCCGCGGTCCGCCACGCCGTTCGGATGCCGCTGGCCGAGCACGATGTCCTGGCCTGCTGGCTTCTCGAGGAACTCGGCGCACCGATCGGCGAGGCCGCGCGCACCGTCTGCGTCGTCGACGAGTCGGGCACCGCTGCCGCAGTACCGTGGGCGTCCACTGCCGAACGGGTTGTGGTCATCTGGCCGCACAACGACATTCACCTGTTGGCCGATGTCGACCGGGCCGATCTGCGAATAGACTCGGGCTGCAACACTATCGGCGAGCCGCGTGACACCGTCTCCGTCGACGTCTCGGCATTGACCGGCATCGCGGTGACCGCGGAGCTGCTGACCAAACTGCGGCTCAAGTCCGCCCTGCTGCGTTCGATACAGGTCTGCGCAGCACTGGACAAGATCCTGGAACTGTCCGTCGAGCACACCTCGTCGCGAATCCAATTCGGTCGACCGCTGTCCAAGTTCCAGGCGATCCAGCACCTGGTCGCCGACATCGCCGCCGAAGCCGCGCTGGCCCGGGCGGCAACCGAAGCGGCTCTTGCCGCAGCCGTCGACAGCGATTGGTCGGCAACCAATCTCGGGTTCCTCGTGGCGGTGGCACGGTCCTGCACCGGCCACGCCACCTCGGTGGCGGTCCGCAACGCCCACCAGGCACTGGGGGCCATCGGCACCACGCTCGAACATCGGCTGCATGAATACACCCGTGCCGCATTGGCGTGGCGCTCGGAGTTCGGCTCCGTCCATCAGTGGGACGAAGAGGTCGCCGCGGCAGCGCTGGCTGCCGGCGCCGACGGCCTGTGGAGCTTGATCGCCGACTGACCCGCGGGATGCCCCGGTGTTCCACTGACCGGTTACCGCCGTGTCACACGAGGCTGATTCCCGGTTGACTCGCTAGAGCCCACGTTCAGGTTCCGCACGATCGACACCGGGAGACGACTTTCGTGAGTACTGCCTCTGCTATCTCGCTGACCGAGCTGCAAAACTTCGTTGGAGAGTTCTGGTATCACTACGACCAGGCCGACTACGCGCAGATGGGCGCTGCCTTCGCCGACGATGCCGTCTACCTGAGCCGTAGCGACTCCGGCTCCTGCCCGTTCGAGGAAGCCCTCGCCGCTGACCTGAGCACCGCGGCGGTGATCGTGCCGTGGCTGACCGAGCACCGTGCGGCCAGCCCGTACCCGTTGCGGCACCACTCCACCAACCTGCACATCACCGGCACCGACGGCGACGTCACGTACGCCCGCTTCTACATTTTCGTCAACCAGATAACCAACTTCGTTCCGTTCGCCGTGTCCAGCGGCGTCACCGAGGTCGGTGTTCGCCGCGGAGGCAAGAGCCGCAGCGGGTTGGAGTTCACCAAGATGTCGGTCATCCTCGACGCAACCAACTCCGAACCCCTTTCCGGCAGTGGTCTTCCCGGCGCCGAGAGCGCCCCGGCGACGACCTGACGGTGCGTACTAACTCGTTAAACGCCCGCGACGTCTTTGGTGGCGGCGTCGCTGTCATCACCGGGGCCGGTGCCGGCATCGGCGCCGGTCTCGCCCGCTATGCGCACCGCCTGGGGATGTCTGTGGTCCTGGCCGATGTCGACGGCGCCGCCGTAGCGGCGCTGCGCGACGAGATCGTCGCCGACGGCGGTACGGCCGTCGACATGCTCTGCGACGTGCGCGATCCGGACGCCGTCACCGCGTTGGCAGAACGCACCTACCGCGATATCGGGCCGGTACGGCTGCTGGTCAACAACGCGGGCGTGGAACAGTTCGGATACCTGTGGGACACCCCGGTCGCCAACTGGAACCGGGTGATGGACATCAATGTCAGTGGCGTCTTCCACGGCGTCCGGTCCTTCATCCCGAAAATGATCGCCGCCGGCTCCCCGGCCTGGATCTGGAACCTGTCCTCGATCGGCGGGGTGGCGACGGTTCCGCTGCAGACCCCGTACATCGTCAGCAAGCACGCGGTGTTGGCGCTCACCGAATGTCTGCGGTTGGAGGTCCAACTCGCCGGCCATGACGACCACATCCATGTCCAGGCGGTGCTGCCCGGCGCGGTGAAGTCCAACATCTTCGAGGCGGCGGGCGGCGTGGGCGCCGACCTGGCCGGCGCCGACGTCGGCGCGGCCGACTCCCAGCGCGATGCGATGCTGGCGATAAAGGCGGGCGCGATGGATCCTTTGGACGCCGCCGAGGAGCTTTTCGAGCAGTCCGCCCAGGACGAGTTCTACCTGTTGACCCAGCACGAGTACGTGCGTTCAGCGATGGCCGAGCGGGCCGAAGCGCTGAACACTCTTACGCCGCCGCGCCTGCGGGACAAACGCCGCTTCGATCCCGACCAACACTAGGAGCCCAGCCGTGAACGGGCCGCACCTTCCCGCGCTCGACCCCGACGCCGCCGCCAGGGTTGCGGCCTTCGGCCCGCCGAAACCGCTGCGCGAACGCGGCCTCGACCAGGTCCGCGAGTCCCTGGAGTCCGCGCCACTGCCACCCGACATGCCGCAGATGGCCGACATCACCGACACGGCGGTGCCCGGGCCGGGTGGACCCATACCCGTCCGGATCTACCGCCCGCACACCGGCGAGGGTCCCTCGCCGGTGATCGTGCACCTGCACGGCGGCGGACTGGTCATGGGCTCAAATCACTCGTTCGAGCCTATGGCCCGGGCGATGGCCGCCGCCAGCGGCGCGGTGGTGGTCGCCGTCGACTACCGGCTGGCGCCGGAGAACCCGCCGCCGGCCCAGTTCGAGGACGCCATGGCCGCCACCGAGTGGACCGTTGCCCACGCAGGCGATCTCGACCTGGACCCGCACCGACTGGTCATCTCCGGTGACAGCGCCGGCGGTGGCGTCGCCGCGGCAGTCACCTTGGCGGCGCGCGACCAGGGCGGCCCGCCGATCTTCGCCCAGCTGCTGATGTACCCCGGCGTGGACCGCGACATGGCCGCGCCGTCGGTGCTGCGCCGTCTGGATGCCCCGATGCTGGCCCACGACGACATCCTCTATCTGCATGAGCTCGCCGATATCGGGGCGGGCTGCGCCCACGACGTCCGGCGGGTCCCGGCCTATGCCACCGACCTGCGCGGGCTGCCGCAGGCCATCGTCGTCACCGCGGAACTCGATCCCATCACCGACTGGGGTGAGCGGTACGCCGGACGCCTGCGCGATGCCGGGGTGCAGACCACGCTCACCCGTTATCCCGGGATCTACCACGGTTTCCTGATGCGATCCGAGGCGACCGCACGAGGACGCCTCGCGATGGCCGAGATCGGAGCGCTGTTGCGCGCCAAGTTCGCCCACCCGCTGCCCTTCTCGACTTTCCGGCTCGGCAACTGAGGGCAGACTAACGTCCCGATGGTTGGACACCATGGGTTCGGGATCGCGGTGGCGCCGCACACAATCGAGACCAGCAATGGCGTGGCTCAACGCCAGAACTGAGAAAAGGAGTCCTTGTGATGCTCACCGAAGAGCGGCGGATGGAGCTGTCCGACATCCTGCGCCCCGCTTCGCCCCCACGCGAAATCGCCGACGTCTACACCGCCGACCAGCGGGAACGCCTGCTCGACGTGGTGCGCAAGGACGGGCCGTGGAGTCTGATCATCGCCCAGCACTTCGCTTCTCCGGAAGAGCTGATCGCCACGATGAGCGGCAAGTTCCCGGAAGGCTTCACCCCCACCCTGGACCTGTTTCTGACGCCCACGTTCCGCGGCTTCCTGGCCAACCACGGCACCGTGCTCTACCCGGAACTGCACGACTGCTTCTACAACGCCAAGTTCCTGGAGATGGCCAAGTCGTATTGGAACGCCAAGTACGCCAAGCCCCAGATGATGTTGTTCAACATCAACGGCCCCTGCGCCAATCGCGACCCAGGGCACCTCGATTCGCCGAGTTTCCGCGGCGTACGTTACGAAAATGCTCCGACCTGGCTGGTCAGTGTGATGGGCAAGTCCGGGCTGTTTGCGGATTACATGATCAAGATGGCACAGGTCATCACCTGGTTCTCGTTGGACCAGGGCAGCGGATTCACCTACTGGCCGAACGGTCCCCTGCGGGCGCCCGAACGGCTTCAGCCGCCGGTCTACAACCGCGGTGTGGTGGTGCAGAACGAGATGCTGGTGCACCGCGGGGAGGCGAACGGCCCACTCGACCAGCAAGTGCCGGCCGGCCTGGCGTTCGACACGATGTTCTCCGCCGACCCGCAGTCCCGCGACCACTGGGTGCTCAAGAACAACGACGAGGTCATCGCACGCCACCACACCGACGAGCTGCGCTTCCTGGTGCACTGGTCTTCCGAGATCTACGAAGACTTCGACGAGCTCAAGAAGAACATGGACCACTCCGACGATCTGACCATCGACAAAGCGATCGACATGATGGTCGACGATCTGGGCAAGAAGGGGTACAAGCTGGACATCCCGAGCGCGCCACTGCACGACCCGGCGTTCATCGGTGCCCTGAACGCCGGCTACGACCTGGGCGGTCCGGCGGTGTATCCGGAAGAGGCGCCCTTGAGCGCGTTCCAATTCACCTGAGCCGCTGCCGAAGTGGCCGACCTATAGCGATATGCGCCCCGCCTTCCCTTCGAGGGAAGGCGGGGCGCATCGGTTGAAGACGTCGACGAGAGGGCCAGGGCCCGGCCGGCCACCAGGCGACCCCGCGCACCGTCGACCGTTACGCGGCCGTGGTGGGGCTGACGGTGACGGTGACGGTGTCCGCGCCACTGTCGGAGGCGATGATCAGTTGTGTGGCATTGGCGCCTGAGACGACCTCTCCGCCGGTGACGCTCACCTGGTAACCGTTCGGAAACTCCACCGACGGCACCGATATGACGGTCTGCGAACCTGCGGCGAAGTCGCCCGATCCGTCCACATGCTCGGTGGAGTAGCTGAACTGGAAGACTCCGTTCTCGAACGACCACGAGTTCGGGGTGCCCGCAACCAGTTGCGGGTAGGGCTGCGCGAGCGTCTCCAGGTTGCCGGTATTGACGTTGTCACCGACAGGCGGCAGGTTGGGGTCGTACACCAGTCCCTCCGTGTCCGGCGAGCCGGTGATGTCATTGCTCCCGCTGTAGGACCATTCCGTCCACCCGAGCAGGTTCTGGTCGGCAGGCTGCATCGTCGCAGAGATAGCCGTGGTGTTGTCGGTGGCGCCGAACTCGGACATGAATGCTGGGATGCCCTGCGCTGTGGCGTAAGCCTCGGCGTTGGACACGATGCCGGCGACGTTCGGGAGGCACCCGAGCGCTCCCAGCGGGAACTGGCAGTAGTCGTGGAACGAGTAGACGGTATTCGTCGCGTCCACCGTGCCCAAGTAGGTGGGCAGGCCCGCGGTGGATGTCAGCTGGCTCGGCTCGTAGAAAATCGGCGTGTTCGGGTCGACGGCCCTGATCGCCGCCGCCGCCTGGTCATAGAAGGGGGTTAATTGCTGGGCCTCGAAATACGGGCTGCCGAACAGGCTCGCCAACGTCTGGGAACCGGAGTACGGCTCATTCATGATTTCGAATCCACCTACGCCGGGTGTGCCTTTGAAGTAGTTGGCCACATGCTCGAGCATCTGGGCGTAGTTGTTCTCCAACCCCACCCCATTGGACGCGTCGGAGTTCGACCAGAACGCATCCCAGGCGTGCGTCTCAGCCGGGTTGAAGAAGACGTTGTACGGGAACGGCAGGTCGGGATTGTCCAATCCGCCGTCCTGCACCGCCCAAGATGGAGCGCCCTCGCCGCCGAATTCGCTGGCGTAGGCGTCCTGATGGAAGTCGAGCACCGCGGTGATGCCGTGATCATGCAGGGTCTGTACGGTTTGGGCGATCGAAGCCAGGTATGCGTCATCGAAAACTCCCGGCTCGGGCTCCACACCGGCCCAGATGACGCCCAGCCGGACCACGTTGAATCCGTTGGCCGCCAAGAACGCCGCGTCGTCGTCGCTGAATCCGCCGGCCGAGGGCGCGTAGGGCGCCACCTTGTAGACCTCGTTGAGCCCGTGCAGCACCACGACCCGCCCGTCACTGTCGGTGATCCAGCTGCCGGTGGTTTCGATGGGCGACGGGGCAGCACTCGGCTCGCCGCCGGCGAGCGTGCCAGCGCCACCGACGGCGCCGTGGCTGCCGATCGCGCCTGCGCTGCCGCCGGCACCGCCGAGGGCGGGAATGCCTGCGCCGCCGTCGCCGGCATTGCCGCCGTCGCCGCCGATCCCGAACAGTTGGCCGCCGTTGCCTCCGTCGCCGCCGATACCGGCGGTCGCAGCCTCGTCCGCAGCCGCACCGCCGTCGCCGCCGGATCCGCCGATGCCGAACAGCGAGCCGGCGTTGCCGCCCGCTCCGCCCGCAGCACCGATGCCGCCGTCGCCGCCGTCGCCACCGTTACCAAAGAAGCTCTGAGCATCCCCGCCCGCGCCACCCGCGACGCCGGCTTCGGTGCTGTCCCAGCCGTTTCCGCCGTCACCGAACCACAACCCGCCGACACCACCATTGGGGTCTGCGGAGGTGCCGGCCGCACCGTCGCCGATCAGAAACATCCCGGAGATGTCGTTGATGAAGCCGTCGACTTCCTTACCAATGTCGCTGCCGATCCAGTCCTCGATGCCGGTATGGATCGGGTCGTAGATGAACTGCTGAAAGATTCCCTCGACCGAAAGCGATTCCGCGCCGGTCCCACTGAAGATATCGGCCAGCCCCGATGCGGCGGCCGGACTGTCCGCCGCATCGCTGCCTGTGAACAGGTCACCGATGAGGTCGCCCAGTCCGAAATCGTCGGCCTGGGCAACCGGCAGGCCAGACAGTGGCGTCAAACCGAACGCCACCAAGGCGCCGAGAGATGTGCCGAAACCGATGACCCGGCGGGCATCCGCATCGCCACTTCGCTTGCCACGGCTGAGATTTGCCATTGTCGAGCTCCTGTCTGACATAGGCGGGTTTGGCCGCCCGATTGCCCTCAGTCAAGTTTCAGAGAAAAACTATGCAGAGCAGGGGCGGCTGAGCCTCTGCGTTCCACTGAGCGGGACATTGTCGAGCATCAATTGGAATTTCGACCGCTGGTGCGCTTTAATCCGCAACACCGAACCTACGTGCGGTTCAAGCGTTTCCGCCGTTGCCCGGTCCGCCGAGCGGCATCTTCCCGGTGAGTGGAACATGGACGCTCCCCATCCTCGACGCAGTGTTTGAACATGCTCAATACCTTGAGCTTTTGCTGCGGAGGGCACTAGCGGCAGCTGAGCGCGTGTCGACCGCACCCATCGCCCGCGCCGACGATTTCGGTCTCGGTGAGCTGATCGGTGAGCTCTTCGGCGGCTCCGGGGATGCGGCTGCCGCCGATGTCGCCGGGGGTTGCCTACTATGGCCCGCTCGAGTTCCTCTACCGCATCCCGATACTGGGCGAAATGGTGCAAACCATCGGATGGCTCTTCGGCCTCACCCCGAAGTACGACTGCACCGCGCCCGTGCAGGTGACCGTGGACGTCACCCCTACCGCGTCTCCAACTGAACTGACCGGCGACGCCGCCACGCTCCCGCAGACTCCGATTGCGAAGAACTCCGATTGGACGAGCTACGTGGAGACGCCGACGAGCTCCGACGCCACGCCTTCCACGGTGTACTACGTCGACGGGTCGGTCACCAACCCGGGCGGCCTGGTCGGCGAAGACGGCACCACGACGCTGACCAGGTGAGTTGGTAAGGATCAGAGTTCGTCGAGCACCGGCAGCGCACCCCTGCTCGCGGCCTCCCCGATCGAGGCACGCAACATCGGGCACACCAGAAAGGTGCCGGGTCGTAAGAACGCCCCTGCGAGCGACATCGGCGAACGCTGCTCCCCCTGGCGCCGGCGCTCAAGACAGCGCCCGGTGGAGTCCCCACTCCATTGCACACTGGTCTGCTCCCAGCTGCTCTTACGCGCCAGTACCCGCGCACCACAGGATGCGCAGGTCACCGGCGTCATCGGCGCATCGCTCAGCCGATTATCGGGACGCATGATCAGTCAGACCCACCAGGCGAGGCAGCCGGTTGGCGGCGATGTTTTCCTCCACCTCTTTCATCCACGCTTCGCGCGGGCGGGTGGTGTCGATCTCGAACTCGAATCGATCGACCATGTCGTCGCTGACATCGCCGACGTCGACATAGAACTGCTCGTACCAGCGGCGCAACTGGTAGACGGGGCCGTCCTCTTCGCACAACAGCGGGTTGTCGATGCGCGCTTTGCGCCGCCAGATCGCGACGTCTTGTTCGAAGCCCATCTTGACGAAGTCGCCCAGCGCGATCGCCATCTGCATCGCCGCTTCTTCCGGCAGGTTGTCGGACTTCTCCACAGTGATGCCGTACTGCAGCACAAAGGAATCGGCGTCGATCGGATAGTGGCAGTTGAGCAGCACCGTGCGCTGATCGCCATGCTGATAGTGGTAGGTGAGGTCGTCGATCATGAACGACGGCCCGTAATAAGAAGCCACCGAAGTGGTTCCGAGAATGGCGGCGCCCTCACCGGAGCCGAGATCCGGCCGCGCCTCGCTCTTGTAGTACTGGGTGGCGACGTGGCCCTCAAAGACGTTCTTGAAGCCGGTGGGAAGCCCGCCGTGAATGTAGAAGAAGTGGGCCATGTCGACGATGTTGTCGATGATCTCTCGGCAGTTGATGTCGACGATCGTGGTGTACCAGTGCCAGTCGGTCCAGTTCTCGCCTCCGACACCTTCGATGCGCGGAATGGTCACGTCGGCAGGCGGAGGATTCTTCTCCGGGTCGTTCCAGACGAACAGCATCCCGTCCTGCTCCATGGTCGGCCAGGTCGCCGTGCGGGCCAGCTTGGGAACTCGCCGGCTGTACGGGATCTTCTTGCAGCGGCCGTCGCCGCCCCACCGCCAGTCGTGGAAGGGGCAGGCGATCTCGTTGCCTTTGACCTCGCCGTCCGACAGGTCGCCGCCCATGTGCCGGCAGTAGGCGTCGAGGGCGTTGATCTTGCCGTCCGCACCGCGAAATACCACCAACTTGCCGCCGAATGCGTTGACCGAATGCGGTTTTCCATCGCCCAGGTCACGCGTCAGCCCGAGACAATGCCAACCTCGCGCGAACCGCGTCGGCGCAGCCTGGGCCTCGATCTCTCGAACCCCTCCGAAGCAGTCTTGGTCTGACGGTGTCATCTCGGCCATCCTCGCTGTTCATCGCTTGCAGGAACTGTTGTCGTTCTAACACCGCGCGACCCGACGAACGGGCCGGTGTTCCACTGACCGGGCGGGGCACCGAGATTTCACTGTCGCTGGGCCCAGAATCGTCGGGTGACCGATCCCCACAACATCACAGTCGATCTCCTCGTCGTTGGTTCTGGTACCGGGATGGCGGCCGCGCTGACCGCGCACGAGGAGGGGCTGTCGACGCTGATCGTGGAGAAGACCCCCTACGTCGGAGGGTCGACCGCGCGTTCGGGCGGTGCGTTCTGGATGCCGGCCAATCCGATCCTCGCGGCTGCGGGATCCGACGACACGGTTGCCGCCGGACGCACCTACCTCGACTCGGTCATCGGCGAGGCATCAGCTCACGACCGGGCACACACCTTTCTCTACTACGGCGGCTCAACGGTGCAGATGCTGCGCCGCACCACGGCGATGAAATTCCAGTGGGCCAAGGGCTATTCGGACTATCACCCCGAGAAAGCAGGGGGCAGTGCGGTCGGACGCACCTGCGAATGCCGCCCGTTCAACACCGCGGTGCTCGGCCCGGATCTGGCACGGCTGCGCCCGGGGGTGATGAAGTCGTCGTTCCCGATGCCAGTCACCGGAGCGGACTATCGTTGGCTCAATCTGATGGCCCGGGTCCCGCGAAAGTCGTGGCCTCGCATCATGCTTCGCGCCTTCCAGGGTATCGGTGGGCTGGCCCTGCGCAGGCGATACGCCGCCGGAGGCCAAGCCTTGGCGGCGGGCATGTTCGCCGGGGTCTTGCGCGCGGGCATCCCGGTGTGGACCAACTCACCGGTCAGGGAGCTGCTCGTCGACGGCGGCCGAGCGACCGGTGCGGTGGTGAACCGCAACGGCACCGCGGTCACTGTGGTTGCTCGTCGTGGTGTCGTGCTGGCCACCGGCGGCTTCGACCACCGGATGGACTGGCGGCACAAGTTTCAGTCCGAGCGACTCGAGGACCATGCCAGCCTCGGCGCCGAGGGGAACGTCGGAGACGGCATTCGCCTGGCCCAAGACTCGTGTGGCGCCGGCACCGCACTGATGGACCAGGCGTGGTGGTTCCCGGCCTTTGCACCGCTGCCCGGCGGCGAGCCGACCGTGATGCTGGCCGAGCGTTCGCTTCCTGGCTGCCTGCTCATCGACCAGAACGGGCGACGATTTGTCAACGAAGCCATCGACTACATGTCCTTCGGACAGAAGCTGCTCGAACGCGAGCGGGCTGGCAACCCGGTCGAGGTCATGTGGATGGTCTTCGATCAGAAGTACCGCAACAGCTACCTCATGGCCGCGGAGCTCTTTCCACGCATGCCGATCCCCGCGGCGTGGTACGACGCCGGCATTGCCCATCGCGCTGACGACCCGTCTGCGCTGGCCCGCGCAATCGGCGTCGACCCGGCGACCTTCGGTGCCACGCTGGACCGCTTCAACGAATTGGCACGCGCGGGCGCAGACACCGACTTCGCCCGCGGTGCCGGCGCCTACGACCGCTACTACGGCGATCCGACCATCGCCCCGAATCCCAATCTTCGCCCGCTGGGCCGGGGACCGTTCTACGCCGTGAAGGTCGTGCTGAGCGATCTGGGCACCTGCGGCGGACTTCGGACCGATGTCCGCGGCAGGGTGTTGCGCGAGGATGGCTCGGCGGTCGAAGGACTGTACGCAATCGGCAACAGCGCGGCCAACGCCTTCGGCGCGAGTTATCCCGGCGCTGGTGCGACCATCGGCCAGGGCCTGGTGTTCGGATACATCGCGGCACTGCACGCGGCAGGGAAGCTCGACTGAGCTCGCCGGCGGTCTCGTCAGGCTTGGCCGTCTTCGGCGGCGATGCGGCGTTCGACCTCGTACCAGTAGTCACGCACCGGGAACTTGGTCCCGTCTTCGCCGCCCCTGGCGAACGTCTCCTCGACCTCGTCCAAATCTTTGATCATCCGTAACGCCAGCTCTCGCTCGGCCGCGTAGTAGTCCTCGGACCACCGCAGGGCCAGCCGCGCGTAGGACCACGCCGGCTCCTCGGCGGCCCAGCGCACCTCGGTTGCCGCCTCGCGATGCATCTGCTCAGCGTGAGCGACGTGCGCGGTGAGAACGTCCCTGAGCCGGCCCGGATTCATCAGGTGACCGAGAATGACCCGCATCAGCGGGTTGTGTTTGAGGCTCGGCGGTTCGACCGGCTCGTCGTTGGCCCACCGTGTCACCGCGGTCAGGCCGGAATCGGTGATCTTGTACATCCGCCTGCTGCGGACGCCGGCGTCCACCCGAGAAGTGACCAAACCCTGCTGCTCAAGCCGCTTGAGCTCCGAATAGATCTGGCTGTATGCCGGACTGGAGTAGAAGAACCGGACAGTCCAGTTGAACCACTTCTTGATGTCGTAACCGGAAAGCTCGTCTCCGCCCGACAACATCCCCAACAACGCCCATCCCGTAGGCGACACGCTCGGCGCCTCGGGGGCATTGTCGGTGGCTTCGCTCACCGCACAAGGCTAACAACGAAGCGTTTCGCCGACACGCCCCAGCTACCGCTGACCGGGAACCCGCGTTGCACCGACGGTGCCGCAGGGCCGACAGTGGCAAGCGGAGAAATTCGCCCGCGCGAGGAGAGGCATGTCCGACAAAGCCACCCAAACCCCACCCGGTGACCTGCTCACACCGCTTGCTCCGGAGATGCGTCGCGTCCTGGGGCATTTCTGTACCGGCGTTGCCGTCATCACCGCACATGACGGAAGCCGCCCTCTCGGCTTTACCTGCCAATCGGTGACCTCGGTGTCCCTGGACCCGCCCTACATCTCGTTCTGCCCGGCCAACACCTCGAGCACCTGGCCCCTGATCAGGAACGTCGGGCGCCTGTGCGTCAACATCCTGTCGGAGCAGCAAGGCGACGTGTGCACCCAGTTCGCCGTCCGCGGAAGCGACAAGTTCAGCGGAGTGACGTGGTTCACAGGAGTCAACGGATCGCCCGCATTGGACGGCACGCTCGCGGCGATCGAAGCCGACGTGGAGTTCGAGCACGAGGCCGGCGACCACACGATTGTGATTGCACGGGTGAGCGGTCTGCGAGCCCACCAGGAACGAGCGCCCCTGTTGTTCTACCGCGGCGGCTTCGGCGGCTACAGCGGCTTCGACGGCGGCCGCAATGGGTGACTTCGACTCGGTCTTCGATGTCGTCGTCGCAGGTTCTGGCGGAGGGATAGCCGGCGCCTACACTGCTGCGCGCGAAGGTCTTTCGGTGCTGCTGGTGGAGGCCACCGATCAATTCGGCGGCACCACCGCCTACTCTGGCGGCGGCGGCGTGTGGTACCCGTGCAATCCCGCTCTGAAACGCGCAGGTACCGACGACACGATCGATGACGCCCTGGAATACTTCCACGCGGTCGTGGGCGATCGCACTCCCCGCGACCTGCAAGAAGCCTACGTTCGCGGCGGCGCAGGGTTCATCGAATACCTGGAGCAGGACCCGGGATTCGAGTTCGTGGCCTTTCCCTGGCCGGACTATTACGGTGCTGCGCCGGGGGCCCGCAACGATGGCTACCGACACGCCGTTCCGGTGCCGCTCCCCGATCAGGAACTCGGCAGGTATCGCGGCTCGGTGCGCGGACCGCTCGACGCCGAACGCCTCGGCGCGCCTGCTCCCGACCTGCTGATGGGCGGTCGCGCGCTGGTCGGTCGATTCCTGGCCGCGCTCGACAAGTTGCCCAATGCCTGCTGCTGGCGCAACGCCCCGCTGTCCGAGTTGATCGTCGATGGCGGCACGGTGGTCGGCGCGGTAATCGAACACGACGGCGAGCCCGTTCGGGTCCAGGCCAGGCGCGGAGTCCTGCTTGCCTCAGGAGGTTTCGAACAGAACGCGGCCATGCGGGCGCACTACCACGTTCCCGGCGACGCAAAGGACACGATGGGCGCGCCGGGCAATCTGGGCACCTCGCACCGCGCCGCCATGACCGTCGGCGCGGACGTCGATCTGATGGACCAGGCATGGTGGTCGCCGGGGATGATTCATCCGGACGGACGGGCCGCGTTCGCACTCTGGTTCACCGGGGGCATCTTCGTCAACCAAGACGGTCGCCGATTCGTCAACGAGTCGGCCCCCTACGACCGGCTCGGTCGAGACGTGTTGGCGCAGATGGACTCCGGTGAGACCACCGTGCCGTTCTGGATGGTCTACGACGACCGCACCGACGGCGTTCCCCCGGTCGGCGCCACCAATGTGTCGATGGTCGACCCCGCCGCCTACCACAACGCGGGTCTATGGCACACCGCGGACACCCTCGCCGGACTCGCCGCGGCCATCGGCGTTCCGCCGGCGAACCTGACCGCCACGATCGAGCGTTTCAACAAGCAGGCATCGGTCGGGGTGGACGAGGATTTCGGGCGCGGCGACGAGGCCTATGATCGCGTCTTCACCGAAGGGGCCTCACCGCTCGTCCCCATCGAAAAGCCGCCGTTTCACGCGGCCGCGTTCGGTGTTTCCGATCTGGGCACCAAAGGCGGGTTGCGCACCGACACCCATGCCAGGGTGCTGACCGCCGACGGTTCCCGCCTGCCCGGGCTCTACGCGGCCGGAAACACGATGGCGGCGGTCAGTGGGACCACCTACCCCGGCGGGGGCAACCCGATCGGCGCCTCCATGCTGTTCAGCCATTTCGCCGCGCTGGACATGGCTGCCCGGGAGGACGGGTGCTGAACGGTGAGATCACACCAGAAGACGTGCAACGCTCGGAGGCCGTTTACGAACCGCTGACCCGATCGCTGCGGGAACTCATCGATGCCACGATTCGCAGCCGGGTAAGCGAGACCGACGCGCGCAAAGCGCACGCTTTGATCGAAGAAGCGTGCGAACTTCTGGGGTCCCGACTGGACCCCGACCCGTTCGGTGTGCGCTTTACGACCGAGGGGCAGGCACTGGCCTGGGGAAACGTGGCGATCGGTATGCGCAACGCGATAGCCCCTCCGCTGCAGGTCGTGCGCGACGGGGCGGACGGACGCGCGAGTGTCGATCTGGTGCTGGGCGCGGCCTACGAGGGTCCGCCGGGGCAGGTGCACGGCGGCGTGTGCGCACTGGTTCTCGACCACCTGCTCGGCGCCACCGCCCACCGACCCAAGGAACCGGCCTTCACCGGGACACTGACCCTGCGCTACGTGGCACCCACTCCCCTGGGCAGGTTGCGGGCGGAATCCTGGGTGGAGCGCGACGACGGCGGAAAGACCTTCGCCGCCGGTCATCTCCTCGATGCGCAGGGACGCATCACCGTCCAGGCCGAGGGAATCTTCATCAGGCCCAAGCGGCCCGCGTGACCACCCGGCGGGATCTCACACCGGGTCGAGCGCAGAGATCAGCCAACGGGTGTCCACCTTGGCCAGACTCACCACCACGCTGCTGGCGGTCAGCGCCGGTTCTGGGCGTTCCCGGCTCACGGTTTCCTGGTTGAGGAACAACAGCACCTTCGCGTCGTTCGGCCGGATCTCCATCAGCCCCGCGTTCACCACCTGCGCAGCCGCCTGAATTCCCTTGGTCCGTACGGCCGGCGCGACGACTTCGTCGGTGAACTTGCTGTAGTAGGTCAAGAAGTCGCCGGCCATCAGCGTCCGGGCCCGTTCCATGTCCTGGTCCAGGGTCTCCGGCGCGTACGACAGCAAGGCCACCGTCGCCGACGACGCGGCACGCACCGCCTCGTCGGCGGCCGCGGTACCGGATTGCCGGGACGGCTGATAGGCGGTCAGGTACAGCACCGTCGCCAACACTGCCGACACCGTCAGGACGGCGCCGAGAAACAGCGGCCTCCGGCGTGCAGTGAGCACCGCCTTGATGCGGGCGCCCACACCGGGCGTGGGCACGGTGTCGGCGACGCGGATGTCCGCACCGGGAGATTCGGCTATCTGGACCCGACTACCGGCGTCCTCAGCGACTTCAGGAACTGCGGCATCGTCGACCGTCACGGCACGAACTCCACTTTCGACATCTTGATCTGGTCTCCTTCACGCTGCAGATCCACGGTCAGGCGCCACCTTCGGGGGGCTTCTTCGGCCCCTGCCGCGTTGGTCACGGTGGACGACGCCGACACCAGGACCACGGCGGAGTCCGCCGTCATCGACTGGACGGCAGCCGCGTTCGCCGTCGCCTGGGTGGTCACCTTCGCGTCCTTGGCGACCCTGCTGAAGTCGTCCGCAGCGCCGAGGAATTCTTCGCGGAAGGGACCCGTCGAGTTGTCGACGATTCGCTGCACGCTGCCCTGCGGGTCGTGGAAGTCGATCGACATCAACGTGACCACGGCCTGACGTGCGGCGGCCACGAACTCAGCGCGGTCCCGATCGACTGCCCGCACCTGGTGCTGCTGTCGCAGCATCAGCCCACTCGCCATCAGCAGGGCGATGCTGCACAGCACGACGGCCATCGCGGCCAGTTGCCGCCACCGGAATCCGGACACCCGATTTCGGGCCCGCGTGCGCCAGGACGTCTCGGACTCCAGCGCGGAGACGTCGCCGAGCTCGACAGCGTTCGGTGTCACGTCGGCGTCCGAGTCGGAGTCGGAGCCCTGAACCTGCTGCTTGAGCCGGATGGCTCGAGCGCGTGCCTGGGCCGCCACCGCTTCGGCCTGGGCAGCCTCGGCTTCGGCTCGCTCGGCCAGCGTGCCGGCATCCTCGGCTGCCGACTCAGGTGATTCAACCGCCATGCTTTGCGCGGAAGGCTTCACCTGGTCGACGATTTCCTCGGTTTTCGACATAGATCCCACCGGTTTCCCTTCGCCGGGCCGATAGCGGCCGACCTCGGCACACTAAGGCCGACCGTTGTTGCGGTGGCATCGGCTTCCCACCCAGTGGGCCGTAGCGCACGATGTCCGGTCAGCCGTGGCGTTCGCTCACCAGTGTCGCAACGCGCACAGGGCGCCCTTGGGCCCGTCGGCGGTGGCGACCACCGCTCCGTCCACCTTCAACTCACACCGAAACCTGGGCTCCCCCGGCGAACGGCCGCTAGTGGCCGTCACCATCGCCCATCGCTGCGGGTCGACCAGCGTGGCGTGAAACACCCACGGGTTGCCGGGCCCCACGTCCACCCGCACCTTGGGACTGAACTCGTAGGGGTTGTGGCTGTAGTCGGCCCACGTCGGCGGATCGGTGTCCCGGTAGTAGATGTCAGCGGACACCGGGGATTCGGTGGTCACGGTGTACACGATCTCGTGCGGACCAGGGTTGTCCGCGTGCGCCGGTACGCCCAGCAGGCAATAAGCGGCGATGGCAGCCGCGAGCACCGTCCTACCCATCACCACGACTCCAGTGCGGGGCCCCGTCCTTCGACTGGCAGCTCAGGAACAGTCCGTCGGGGGCCTGCGCCACCCAGTTCTCGTAACCTGCACAGCTTGAACCCAGTTCCTTGATTCCCGCCATCGACGGCGACCGGAAGTATCGCGGCTCGTAGCGCCGCGGCGATCCGCAGAACACCAACCTGTCCGGCTGGATGGACGGCCCGGCGACAGCAGTCCCGAAGACGTAGTAGGCGGTGTCTTGACATGGTTGCCCCAGGACGACGCCTGTGGTCAGGCCAGGGACACAGGAGGGGTCGTCGCACGAGGCCGGCTCCGCCGCGGCGGGCGCCGCCGCCGTCAACGCCGCGGCCGATATCACCGCAGCCAGTAACGCTCTTCGCCGCATGCTTGGCGACTCTGGCAGGCGGCCGGCGTTCTACGATGCCGATGGTCCACTCAGCGGACATATTGGCTTATTGCCGGTCCCGGCCAGTGTTTACTTCGGACGCCGCAGTCCCCGTGCCCACGACCAGTCCGAGGAGCATGTCATGCCACGTTGGTCCGCAGCCGCGGCTGTCGTCGCGGCGGCGGCCCTGGCCGATGCCGCCTCCGGCGCCACCGCCCAGGCCGATCATCCCGACTGGGGCATCAACGGCACCTACATCGCCACCTCCAACGGCGAATGGGCGCGAAAGAACGACTTCTTCTACGAACAGGCCAGCCGGCGCAGCACGTGGACGGTCAACACCATGTGCAGTTACCCGGGCGAGTGCACCGGGACCGTGCGCAGCGACGAGAACTGGACGGCACCGATCTATTCGAAGAGTTCGGTCTGGTACGTCAAGCACCCCATCGACAACTGGATCCCCTGCCCGGACGGCAGCACCGCGCCGGGACTACAGACCTTCCGATTCAAGGCGATGACGCGGGAAGGTGCGAACGCCGACCCGGCCTCGACGACGCTGGTCGGCGAAGACACCACCACCGGCCCCAGCGGCGCCTGCGGGTCAAGCAAGGCGGTCTACATCAACATGCCCTTCAAGCTCGTCAAGATCGGCTGAACCGGCCGATCCCCTGAGCTGCTGGGGTAACCCGACTGCCTTACTTCGGCAGCATGTCTTGCCAATGCTGGGCGCCCGGGCGGACCAGATCCGCCTGGGTGTACACCTTGCCGTCGGGCGCCGCGTACTGGCCGGTGCGCGGGTTGTAGGTGGCAAATCCCACCGAGGGGCCGGCGGCGCGTGGCGCGTAAGCACTCGGTGCCGCGGGCACGGCGCCCTCGACCGGCGCCGCAGCCGGTGGTCCAGGACTCTCGGCCGGCGCCGGCACCGGGATCGCCTCCGGTGCGCTCGGAGCGGCCGCCTGCGGAGCCTCAGCGGGCCCGAAGATCTGACTCCCGAAGGTGATCCGGTCGTCCGGAGGAACGCCCTGGGCGATCAAAGCAGGATCGATCGGGTACGGTCCGGTGGCGTGCTGGCGCATCGCCAGCGGCTCGAAGGGCTTGTCGCTCTCGCAGATCTCCACCGTCGGCGCGCGCTTGCCGGGCTGAGCCATGCACGGGAAGTTGCGCGCGCCGCGCACCCCGATCGCGGAGTCCTGGGGGAGTTTGCAGTACAGGCCGTCGGGCGTGTCCACGTCGCTCAGGTCCGCCGGCGAACGCCACGACGACGGCGGCAGGAATCCGACCGAACAGGCCGGCGGGTCGCCGAGCGTCAGGGTGAACTCCGAAAGCGCCATGCCCGTAGGGTTGTTCAGCGAAGACCCGTAGGACTGGGTGGCGGCCAGATAGGGCGGCAACAGCACCAGCAGCTGCTCGATCGATGGATGGTAGACGAGGCCGATCTGGCCGACGGTGGTCAGATTGGCCAGCAGCACCGGCAGTGTCGGCTTGACCTGGTCGAGCAGGCGAGTCGCTTCGTCGGCTGCGCCCGAGCCGGTGCGAAGTATGGTCCGGACCTCCGAATCACGCGCAGCCACCTGTTCGGTGATTCCGGCCAGGCTGCGGGCCCACGTCTGGATCGCATCCACACTCTCGGCTTGACCGTCCAACAACGGCCGGCTGTCGTCGATCAAGCTACGCGTGCTGTCGGCCACCGTGCTGAGGCGGGCGGCCAGAGCACTGGAATTCTCGAACAAGGCGCTCAGATCGTTGCCGGTTCCGTTGAGCGCCTTGAAGGATTCGTCGAGAACGAGACCCAGTTTGCCGGTGGGGATGCTGCTCACCAGCTCGCTCATCTGATCGAGCATCGGCCCGACCGGTTTCGGCAGCGACACGTTCTCGGCGGCGATGATGGAGCCGTTCTTGAGGTAGGGACCGGCCTCGGTACGAGGTACCAGATCGACGTACTGTTCGCCGACCGCGGAGACGCTGCGCACGTTGGCCTGCAGGTCAGCGGGGATCTTCGGTGAGGACGTCAACGACATCGACACCTCGGCGCCGCTTCGGGTGGGCCGGATGTGGGTGACCTTGCCCACCTCCACGCCCCGGTAGGTCACGTTGGAGAACTTGTACAGCCCTCCGGTCGAGGGCGTCTGAAGCTTCACCGAGATTCGCCCGATGCCGAGCAGCACCGGAGCCTGCATGTAGACGAAGACCATTGTGCTGACGCCGATCACCGACGCGATCGCAAAGATGATCAATTGGCCACGAACGAAACGGGTCAGCATCAGTTGCCGCCTTGCGCCGGTGGTGGGGAGGCCTGGCCGCCGTCCATCCCAGCATTGGTGAGTGGGGGCAGCGTCGCTACCTCGGTAGGAGGCGGGCCCAGCGGCGCCTTCAGCGGATCCCGAGTGTAGGTGTTGTACCAGGGATCCCCGGGCGCCGGTACGAACGATGCGCCGGGCTCACCCCATCGAGTTCCGAGCAGTATTCCGCTCTTCAGGCGGGGAATCGTGAAGTCGAACACGATGAACTGGTTCATGTAGTCGCCGCGGATGCCGCGGTCGATGAATTCCTGCGTGTACGGGTAGGTGGGCAGGTACGACAGCGCGGTCATCAGGTCCGGTCCCACATCGGCCAACGCGCGCACGGTCGGTTCGAGATTCTCCAGGTTTCGGACGATGTCGGCCTGTGAGTCGTTGATGAGTTGGTTTGCGGTCGCGCTGAACCCACCCAGTCTGTCCAGTGCGGTGACCAGTCGCGGCCGCTGCCTGTTCAGCACCTCGAGGGCGCCGGGAATGCGGTTCAGCGCGGCGGTGAGCACCTCTCGCTGCCCGGCGAACGTCTGGGCCATCCGGTTCAGTGACGAGACCGTGGCGATGATGTTGTCGTGCTGGTTGTCCAGCATGGTCACCACGGTGTTCATCCGGGTCAGCAGATCGCGGATCTGAACCTGGCGCCCGTCGAGGGCGGCGTTGAAGTTGTGGACGATATCGCCGATGCGGGTCAGACCACCGCCGTTGACCACCACCGACAGCGACGACAGGGTCTGCTCGGTGGAGGGGTAGGTCGAGGACTTCGACAGCGCAATGGTGGTGCCGGGCTGCAGTCGTCCGTTGGGCGCTTCGCCCAGCGGAGGATCCAGGGCCAGATGCATCGAGCCCAACAGGCTGGTCTGCCCCACGGCGGCGACCGCGTTGGCGGGAATCACCACGTCGGGCCGAACCGAGATCTCGACGTTCGCGTGCCAGTTGTCGACGGTCATCCGGCGAATCGCACCGACCACCACATCATTGACCATGACCGGCGAATTCGATTCCAAGGTACCGACATTCGCGATCTGCACCTGGTAGGTCACGGCGTCGGAACCGGTTCCCACCGTGCCGGGCAACGGCAGCGAGTTGAGTCCCTCGAACGTGCATCCCGAGGTGAGCAGGACCGCGCTGCAGGCGACTGCGGCCAGCTTCCGGATGGACCTGGTTCTCATCACGGCGTACCTCCCGGACTCGACAGGCCGGCTCCGCCGGGCAGCAACAGCTCGGTGACGTCCGACGCCGACGGCGCCGGCGGCGGTGGCGCCGGTACCCCGGGAGGAATGGGCGCGCCCGGGTACAGGGCCGGGTGCCGATGCGCGGGCAAGCCGTCTGGCGCGTACGCCCCGGGCGGATGTGATGGATCGGTCCATCCGGGCGGGGGTGGCACATCGCCGGCCCCGGTATAGGCCGAGACCGCCGGCGGGATCTCCTGCGGAGCCGGCGCGGTCCCCCCTCCTCCGGGTGCCAGAGCGGGATCGGAGTAGATCACGTTCTTCGGGGCGGGCCCCAGATAGGCGTTGAAGGGCAGCGGGAGATAGTTGAAGTTCATCAGCCGCAGTGCAGGTCCCAAATACTGGGCGCATGCCTTGCCCGACGCTTCGGCAGTGACGTTCTCGACCGCTGCGATGGCCGAGCAGATGGTCGCGACCGGGTTCGCGAAATTGTTCATGGCAAAGGATCCGCGGGGACCGCCGGTGTCCGGGTTGTAGATGTTGTAGCCGTTGACCAGAGCATTGGGCGCGGCGTGTAGAACGTTCTTGACGACCATGCTGTTGTCGGCCAGCACCTGCGTCACATCGGCCAGTCGTTCGAGCTGTTCGGCGGTCTGCGCACGGGAGCCGGCGATGAACCGCTGGATCTTGCCGACGACACCCGAGAGCTCGTTAATGGCGGAGTCGAGGTCGGCTCGACTGCCGTCGATCACGCTCGTGACGTCGGCGAGGCGATCCTGAAATTGGACGATCTGGGTGTTGCTGTCGCGCAGTGCGGCGACGAATGTCTGGAGATTCGTGATGACTCCGGCGATGTCGCCGCTGCCCTTTCCCAGGACCCTGCCGACGTCCGCCAACTGTGTGATGGTCTCGCGCAGCTTCTCGCCGTTGCCCGACATGGCGTCGGCGGTGGTGTCGATGAAGCGCCCCAGCGACGTGTTCGACACGCCGCTGGACGGGCCCAGGTCGGCGGCAAGGCGGGTGAGCTGCTCCTTGATCTCGTCCCATTCGACCGGAACAGCGGTTCGGTCTTCGCCGATCTCGGCACCGTCGCGCATGGTGGCGCCACTGGCCTCGGGACTCGACTCGTAGGCGGGCGTCAGCTGCACGTACCGGGCGGAGACCAGGTTGGGCGCCACGATGATGGCCTGGGCATCTGCGGGAATGGGCACGGCGCGATCCACGGCCAGGGTGACCCGGGCGCGAGTTCCCAAGGGCTCGATGGATTTGATGGTGCCGACGCGCACGCCGACCACGCGGACCTCGTCGCCGGGATAGATGGCCGTCGCCGATGTGAAGTAGGCGATGATCGTCCTGGGGCCCACGAACTTCTGATAGCCGACGAACGCCAGGGCTCCAGCTACCAACAGCACCACGCCGAGGGCTAGGAGCTTCTTCGCCCGGCGATCGAGGCGCATGCCGAGGCTCATCGCGATCCTCCGGGAATGCCGTTGTAGGGGAAGGGGAACTCGGCGCGCGGCCCGGCATTGTCGGGCGGTTGTCCGGCATTGACACCGCGCCGGAATCCGAGTGCGTAATCGAGGAACGGCTGAATCGCCGGGCCGGGCAGCAGGTTGGAGGCAAACCCGTAGTAGTAGAAGCCGTTGTTGACAGCCTCGCCCTGGGTCAGCTGGTACTTGGCCAGGCCCGTGAGGGACTTCTCCAGATTCTCCCGGTTGCGTTGCAGCACCTGCGTGACCGTGTTGAGCTGGGTGAGCGTGGGAGCCAATTCCTGCTCGTTGTCGTCGACAAGTCCGGACAACTGTTGTGCCACTGCCGAAGAGTTGGCGAGCAGATCCACGATCGCGTGCCGGCGGTCCTGCAGCACTGCAAGCAGGTCGTTGGCATTGAGGATCAGCCGATTCACCTGTTGACTGCGTTCCGAGAGGATCCCGGTGACGTCAGCGGCGGACGCAAGCAGGCTGCTCAACGATTCGTTGCGGTTGTTCAGCGACCTGGACAGCCGGCTGATTCCATCGAAGGTAGGCGCCAGTTGGGGTGCGAGCCGTTCGATGGTCGCCGACAAGGTGTCCAGCGACTGATTGATGGTGGCGGTATCCGTCGCAGCGGTATTCGACGTGAACTCGCCGAGCGCATCGGTGAGCGAGTACGGCGAGGTGGTCCGGGTCACCGGGATGACGCCGCGGGAACCGATGCTGCCGGTGCCGCGCGGCTCGATGACCAGAACCCGCTCACCGAGCAGGGTCCCGATGCCGATGTGCGCGGTGGTGTCTCTGCCGAGGCGTACCTTGCTTTCGACGGCAAAGGTCACCAACGCTTTACCGTGATCGAGCGCAACGCCGGACACCGTGCCCACATTGACGCCCGAGACTTTCACATTGTTCCCGGCGGACAGCCCGCCCGCCTCGGCGAACAACGCCTGGTACCTGATCGACGTCGCCATTGCCAAAAGCTGCTTGGGTTGCAGCCCGACCATGATGATCAGCGCCATCAGCACCAGACCAAGGAATCCCAAACGGAAAAGCGACGATTCACGGTATTTCAGCATCAGGGTTCGCCGCACCTTCCGGTGTTCTGGATAACCCACGGAAAGTGAGCAGTGCGGCCCTGCAGATCAGTCACCCGGATTGTGACACCGCAGATGTAGAGGTTCAGCCAGCTGCCGTAGGAGCCGAGCCGCACCAGCTTGCGGTAGTTCTGGGGTGTCTTCTGCAGCATCAAGTCGAGTCTGGCCATATCGGTTTCGTTCGCCAGCAGGGGCGCCAGTCGAGTCAGTTGATCCACCGTTCCCGACAGCGGCGGGCGTGCCTGGGTCAACAGGCCCGCCAACGAGGCCGTCCCGTTGTCGAGCGCGGTGATCGCCCTGCCGATCGGATCGCGTTCCTCGGCCAGTCCGCTCACCAGCCGCTCGAGGCCGTCCACCGCGCCAGAGAACTTCTTTCCGTCCTTGCTCAGTACCGCGAGCGTGTCGTTGAGGTTCTCGATCAGCTGCTCCACGGTGGACCCGTTGTCGGCCAACGCATTGGTGAACGACGACGTTCTGGCGAACAACGACTCCAGATCGCCGCCCTGCCCCTGAAAGACCTGGATCAAGGAGTTGGTCAACGCGTTGACATCGTCCGGGTTGAGGCCGGAGATGACCGGCTTGAGACCCCCGAGCAGCAGGTCGAGATTCAGGGCCGGCTCGGTCTGGTCGACTCCGAAGCGGGTTCCCGGCGGCTGGATTCTGGTGGACCCCGGGTTGTCGATGAGCTCCAGGTAGCGGTCGCCGACCAGGTTGAGGTACCGCACGGCGACCTTGGTGCTCTCGGTCAGCCGGACACCGTTGTCGGCATCGAAGGCGACCAGCACGGTGTTGTCCGGTTGCAATGCGACCTTACGGACGGTGCCGACGCGAATTCCCGCGACGCGTACCGAGTTACCGGCCTTGAGGCTGGAGGCGTCCTGGAACACCGCCGAATAGGTGTTGGTGGTGCCCGTCCGGTATTGGCTGAAGATCGCGAACAGCACCGCGGTCAGCATCACCATGGTCAGACCGAACGCACCGAGCTTGACCACTGTCTTCCCGAACCCGGTCATCCTGGCTGGCCGATCTGTGCACTGTTGCGGGGCGGACCGTCGATCGGCCCGTACAGCGCCTGCTTGAGTCCGTCGGAGTTCAGCAGGATCCCCTCATTGCCGTACTGCGCCGGGTTGGCGTTGACATCGGCGATCACAAACGGTGGCCGTTTCTGGAATCCGACCTTAGGCAGGTCGGTGCACTGCGGTCCTCCTGTGGCGGCGACCTTGGGCAGGTTCTGCGGGTACCGGTAGCGCTCCTGCCCCAGCACCACCGTCTGCAGGAGCAGCCCGCCGGGCACCGGTGTGCCCGGCGCTTTGGCCAGTTCGACGGCGCCGCCCAAACCGCAGGTCAGTGCCTCGTGGTACTGGTTGGTCAAGTCGGTGGTCGGAGCGAGCAGATGCATGACGTCGGTGATCGCCTGACGGTTGGTGCCCACCACGTCATTGCCGGTGCCGGCCAGGCCGATCACGCTGATCAGCAGCGTGTCGAGACTGTTCTGCTCGCTGACGAGCGTCTCGCTCATCCGCGTCGCCGCCGCCGCCGCTGTGGTCAGATCAGGTGCCGCGTCGGCGTAGGCGTTGACCACGGCAGGCGCGACGGAAAGTTCACGCTCCATTGCGGGCAGGCTCGGATCGATGCGCGTCAGGAACTGGTCGAGATCGGTCATCATCTGACCGATCCGGTCGCCGCGGCCGTCCAAGGCGGTGGCAAACGCCCCCAGCGTCTCGTTGAGCTTGGTGGGTTCGATCTTCTGCAACACCGTGGACAATCGCTCGAAGACCGAGTTGATCTCGACCGTGACGTGGTCGGCGTCGAGCACCTGGCCGGTCTGCAAGGAGTGCGCCGACGGATCGGCCGGCGGAACCAAGTCGACGAACTTCGACCCGAACACTGTCGATGAGGTGATGCCGACATGGACGTTTGCGGGGATGACCTGCATGTACGACGGATTCATGGCGAGGTGCAATGCGGCGCGTCCATCCGGCAACTGCTCTATTGACTTCACCGAACCGACTTGCGCCCCATGCAGTTTCACCTTTGCGCCGGCATCCATGACCAGACCGGCGCGCTGTGACAGCACCGTGACGGGCACAGAATCGGTGAAGCTGCCCCGGAAGAATCCCAGGGCCAGCGCGACGGTGGCCACGGCCACCGACACGGTGCCCAGTCCCAGCAGTGTGCGTGTTGTCTTCGCAGTCATCGCCATCAGTGCTACGCCCGCCTAGCCCGACAGGTTGAAGTTGCCGTTGGACCCGTAGACGGCCAGCGATACCAACAGCGTCACCGAGATCACGACGACCAGTGATGTCCGAACGGCCGTCCCCACGGCCACGCCCACGCCCGAAGGGCCACCGGCGGCGAAGAAGCCGAAATAGGTGTGCACGAGCAGGACCGCGATAGCCATCAGGATCGCCTGCAGAAACGACCACATCAGGTCGATGGGGTTGAGGAACGTACTGAAGTAGTGGTTGTAGAGGCCGGCGGACTGCCCGAACATCACCACGGTGGTCAGCTTGCTGGCGGCAAAGGACAGGATCACCGCGATCGAGTACAGCGGCGTGATCGCAATCATCCCGGCCACGATGCGGGTACTCACCAGATATTCGACGGCCCGGATACCCATGGTCTCCAAAGCGTCGATCTCTTCATTGATCCGCATGGCGCCCAATTGGGCGGTGACGCCCGCTCCGAACGTGGCCGCCAGGCCGATGCCGGCCACCACCGGCGCCGAGATCCGCACGTTGATGAACGCGGCCAGAAACCCGGTCAGGGCCTCAATGCCGATGTCGCCGAGCGAACTGTAACCCTGTACCGCCAGCGTGCCGCCTGCGGCCAGGGTGAGGAATCCGACGATCACGACGGTGCCGCCGATCATCGCCAATGTGCCTGCGCCCATGCTGATTTCGGCGATGAGCCGGATCACTTCATGACGATAGCTCCTGGCGGCGTGTGGCACGCCGCCCAGGGCGCGGCCGTAGAAGGCGGTGTGATCGCCAATCCGGCCGATGGTCTCGATCGGTCTGTTCAGTTCCCGCGCCAATTGCGGGTGAAGCGCACGTATGCCAACCATCGATGCGCCCGGCTAGTCCGATGTCATCTGGATGCCGATGGCGGTGACCACCACGTTGACCACGAACAGCGCCATGAAGGCGTACACGACCGTCTCGTTGACGGCGTTGCCCACCGCCTTGGCTCCGCCTCCGCTGATCGTCAGGCCGCGGTAACAGGCCACCACTCCGGCGATCAGGCCGAACAGTGCCGCCTTTACACACGAGATGATCACTTCGGGAACCCCGGTCAGCAGCGTGATGCCGGCGGCGAACGCACCGGGATTAACGCCCTGGATGAAGATCGAGAAGGTGTAGCCGCCGAGGATTCCGATGATGACGACGAGGCTGTTGAGCAGCAGGGCCACCACACCCGACGCCAGCATCCGCGGCGTCACCAACCGCTGAACGGGGTTGATGCCGAGCACCTCCATGGCATCGATCTCTTCACGGATGGTGCGTGATCCCAGATCAGCGCACATCGCCGTGGCGCCGGCGCCCGCCACGATCAGCACCGTCACCATGGGCCCGACCTGGGTAACCGCCCCGAACGCCGCTCCGGCACCGGAGAGATCCGCCGCGCCCAGCTCCCGCAACAGGATGTTCAGTGTGAAGCTGACCAGAACGGTGAACGGTATGGCGACCAGCACCGTGGGCATCAGCGACACCCGGGCCACGAACCAGGCCTGCTCCAGCAGTTCCCTGCCCTGGAACGGCCTGCGGAACAAGAACTTGACCGCGTCGGCCGACATCGCGAGCAGGCCGCCGACCGCCTGCATGGTTCCGGTTCCGCCGGTTCCGAGCGCCCGTAATCCTGAAGACCAGCGGTCTTGGGCACTGTTCACCATGTACCGCAAACCCTTCGCTGGTGGTTCGACCGAACCCTGTCACCGACTCGCCGGCTCGGCGGCCAAAGACACGGTGACAGCCGAAGGTGTCCGGCGACACACCGTGTCCCACCTACCGGGAGGCGTCGCAGCGCCGGAGCGCGGCGGGCGGGAACGTAGCCTGCTGTCCGGACGCATCACGACCATCACAGCGACAGGAGTACCCCTGTGTCACTGCCCACCGAACCCTCCCGCGGCCTCTCGCGCTACGTCGACCGGCGAGTACTGATCACCGGTGGAGGTTCCGGCATCGGCCAGGCCTGCGTGCTTCGGATTCTCGCCGAGGGGGGCCAGGTGGTCGCCGCGGACATCAGCGCCGACGGGCTGAGCGACACGGTCGCCAAAGCCGGCGAAGCCGCGGGCCGCCTGTCGACAGTGCAGATGGACATCAGTGACGAGCAGTCGGTTCGCGCGGGCGTGGCCCAAGCGCTCGAGCTGCTGGGCGGCTTGGACACGCTGGTCAACGCCGCCGGAATCCTTCGCTCCGCACATCTGGCCCAGACCACCCTGGCCGACTTCGAGCAGGTGATCCGTATCAACCTGGTCGGCACCTTCCTGGTGACGCGGGAGGCCATCGCCGCGCTGCACGAAGGCAAGGGGCCATCGGTGGTGAACTTCAGCTCGACCTCCGCCCACTTCGCCCACCCGTACATGGCCGCCTACGCGGCATCCAAGGGCGGCGTGCTGTCGATGACCCACGCCTGGGCCATGGAGTTCTCGCGAGCCGGCATCAGGTTCAATTCGGTGCAACCCGGCTCGATCGCGTCGGGCATGACCGACGGGTCGGGAATGTCGCGTCAAAGCATCGGCCCTGGACTGCCGGAGGACTCCGATTTCACGCTGTTCGCCAAAGTCGCACCGATGCTGCCCCTCGACGGCGGAGCCATCTTCGCCAACCCGGATGCGGTGGCGGGTGTGGTGGCCATGTTGGGCAGTGATGACGCGTACTTCATCACCGGCACCGAGGTCCGGATCGACGGCGGCTCCCACATGTAGGGACCGCGATGCCCCCTGAGCCAGCCAGCTACGACCGATGGAGGACAGAATGAAGGTCACAGGCCTGCTGTGCGCACTTTCGGCGTTGGGAACAGCCGGAGTATTCGCCTCGCCACCAAGCCATTCCGAACCGTTCTTCGCGAACTACCAACTCGTGCTGGCCGGCCGCTACGACTTCCACACCTGGACGTGGGCGGTATCGCACTGCCTGCCGGCAGCCGATGACTGCGCGCACATCCAAGCGGTCCCCATGCCCGTGGCCAAGGCCTTCGAGTACTCCGGCGACGCCCACCTCGCCAACGGCCGCTACACCCTGGCCGTTGACATTCCTGACGGATTGCGTTGCGGCAATGTCTATTACGGTCCAGCTATCCCGACACGTGACGTCTACTCCTGGGATGCGACGACGTTGCAGGGCACGTTGACCTCGTCGCCGACCAGCGGATGCGATAGCGGGCCCGGCGATGCCCTCACTTACCCGTTCAGCTTGGTTCGTCTCTGATCAACACCTCGGAGTTGGACGGTGCGTTCTCCCGGTGAGTGGAACGCTCCGACTCCGAGCGTGCCTTATCCCCACATGCTTTGTTCCTAGTCCGGAACCAAGGACAACCTCAAGAGGACCTGAAAGTCCATACTTCCAAGGGAGATTGACGATGCCTGGTCAGCGGAGCAACAAGAATTCCCCGCTACGGGACGTCAGTTCGCGCCGCCGCGTCCTTGGTGTCGGTGCAAGTGCCGGAGCATTCGTGGCGTTTGGCATGTCTGCGCTGTCCACCCCGCCAGCCGCGCACGCCGATGATTTCGGCTTTGGTGAATGGATCACCGACCTGTTCAGCCATGCCGATGATGTCTCGGCCGCCGGCACCACGATCTGGGACAACAGCGCGCTGGCTGCCCAAGCGACGTTGGCTACGGTGGACACAGCCAGTCCGGCTACAGCCATGGCGACCGCCCCGGCAGATGCATGGTTCCAGCAGTTGATCTATGAGCCCATCCACACCGCAGTCGAGGACTGGATCAACAGCCCGTTCGGCGAGCAGGTCGGCGCGTTCGTCAACCAACTTTCAGGGCAGTTCTTGATCGGTGATGGTTCGGACGGCACGGCGACGGACCCCGACGGTGGCGCCGGCGGATTGTGGTTTGGCGATGGCGGCCATGGCTATGACCAGAGCGACAACCCGGGTATGGCCGGCGGTGCCGGCGGCGACGCCGGCTGGTTCGGCACCGGCGGCGACGGCGGGGCCGGCGGCGCCGGTGCCACCGGTGGTGACGGTGGCAACGGCGGCCAGCTGTTCGGCAACGGCGGTGACGGCGGCAATGCCGGTGACGGTGGCACCGGTTTACCCGCTCTGGGCGGTGCGGGCGGCAACGCCGGCATGCTCGGCCAGCACGGCGCGGTCGGCGACTATGGCACGTTGGCCGGTGGCCCCCCGATCGACGTCAGCGGTGGCCTGAGCACGACGGGCACCTGGATTACCGACAGCGACGGCCAAGTCGTCCAGCTGCACGGGCTGAACTATTCGATGCACAGCACCGGTGACGGAAGCGACAGCGATGCGGTAATCAGCGACGCCAATGCGGCGTTCCTGGCCGCCAACGGCTTCAACGCCGTGCGGCTGGGCATCTCCTGGGCCGCGATAGAACCCGAGCCCGGCGTGTTCAACGATGCCTACCTGGCTTCGGTCGAACAGACCGTACAGACCTTGGCCAACCACAACATCTACACCGTGATCGACATGCACCAGGACGCCTACAGCAGTGTATTCGGGTACGACGGTGCTCCGGCGTGGGCGGTACAGGACGGCGGCCTACCCAACCCGGAACTGTCCTTCCCGCTCGCCGTGTTCTTCAATCCTGCGGGCACGCACGCCTGGGATGCCTTCTGGTCCAACAGCAACGGACCCGACGGCATCGGGTTGGAGAACCACTACGCACAGATGTGGGAGCACGTGGCGGACTATTTCAAAGGCAATGCCGATGTGGCCGGCTTCGAGATCATGAACGAACCGTACTCAGGGTCCCAGACGCTGCCGAGCCTGTTCGGCAGCCCGTTCTTCGAAGCACAGCAGCTCACGCCGTTCTACGACCAGGTGGCATCGGCAATCCGGGCGGTCGATCCGAGCACCCCGGTGTTCTTTGAGCCGAGCATGCTGCCCTCCACCGCCGGGTTACCCACACACCTGGGCACGGTCGACTCCCCGGGTACGGTTTACTCGTTCCACGACTACTGCCAATTCCCGCTGGGGGCCCTGGGCTGCCTGCCGAATGTAGCCGGGATCGTGGACAACGCCACCGCGTACGCGCAGACGCACGACATTCCGGCGTTCATGAGCGAATTCGGCCACAGCACCGACAACGCCAGCATCGCCTCAACCATGCAGCCCGCCAACCAGAGCCTGATGGGTTGGACGGAGTGGGCGTTCAGCGGCGAAGGCGACATGTCGCTCGTGTATGACCCCGACCTGCCGCCGGTCGGCGACAACGTCAATACCGCGCAGCTTGAGACACTGGCCCAACCCTATCCACAGGCGGTTGCCGGCACTCCCGAGTCGTACTCATTCGACAACGGCGTCTTCCACTTCAGCTACTCCACCGATCGCGCCGACGGCTCCGGGGACTTCGCCGCCGGCGCGCAAACCGAGATTGCGGTGCCGAAGATCCAGTTTCCCGACGGCTACCAGGTAACTGTCGTCGGCGGACATGTCGTCTCGGGCGCCAATGCGCCGGAACTGATCATCGCCTCCGACGCCGGTGCGACAACCGTCAATGTCACAGTGACGGGTGCGAATTCAACGTAAAGGACCATCTCGAACTGACTGCTCCGTGGCCGCACCATCGGCTCGTCGATCCAGCCAGACCTGCACGGATCACGCCATCTCTGGGCCGCCGGCGAAGAAGCCTACGTCCTCGCGAATGACCTCATCCGCAGCAGGTAGCGCGGCACCCCCGAGATACCAAGACTGCGTGGCCAGTCATCGCTGCGGAAGTAGGCGTCGGTGCCGCCGTCGACGAAAATGACACTGCCACACAGGAATTCTGCGGCGTCCGAAAGCATGAACAGCATCCAGTCGGCCAGCTGTGCCGGATCGCCGTACCCGCCGACCGGCACCGGGAACGACTGAACAGCCTTGGCCTGCTGGGGTATCGCCAACAACTCGTCGAGCAGCGGGGTCTGGATCGCCCCGGGCGCCAGCACGTTGAGCCGGATCCCGGCGCCGGCCCACGCCGGCGTGACCGCGTGCCGGCGTGCCCAGCGGGTCACCGCGATCTTGGATGCGCCGTAGGCCATCGACGGCGCCGCGGGGCCCAGCAGCTTCACCGTTCGCACCGCCCGGGCCGTCTTGCCGGCGAGCAGGGCACGCACCGCCCGACGGGGAACGGCCGGAATGGTGGTCGACGAATTGCTGCCGATCACCACAACTTTGGCGAGCTCAGCGGCGGCCAGCGCCGGCCGCCACGCGTCGAGCAGATCCACCACCCCGCGGAAGTTCACCTCGAAGATGGTGCGGGCCATGCCCGGGCCCGGCTTCGGGCCCAGCCCGGCCGCCATGACCGCGCCGTCGAGGCGGCCGCCACACTGGGCCAGCACTTGCTCGGCGGCGGCCGATCGCCCGGTCGGGCTGGACAGGTCCGCAACGACTTCGGCGTCGCGCAGGTCGACCCCGATCACTGTGTGACCGACCGCCCGCAGCTTGTCCGCCGCCTGGCGTCCCATGCCGGATGCCGACCCGGTCACCGCGTACACACCCACCAGACGTCCTCCTCAACCGTTGCATTCCGTCATACAGACATACAGGGCAAGGTAGACATCATGCACGTCGGATTCATCGGACTCGGAAACATGGGCAGCGGCATGGCCGCCAACCTGCTCAAGGCAGGTCACGCCGTCACCGCCTACAACCGGTCATCGGCCAAAGTGGCCACCCTGGCACAGCAGGGCGCCACGTCGGCGCGCACGGTGGCCGACACCTGCCGCGGCGACGTGGTGCAGACCATGCTGGGAGACGACGAGGCCGTCGAGAACGTCGCGCTCGGACCGGACGGGATTGTGGCGTCCTTGCCGCCCGGCGGCACACACATCTCCTCGAGCACCATCAGCATGGCGCTGGCCCGACGGCTCACCGCCGCGCACGCCGACGCGGGGCAGTCCTATATCGCCGCACCCGTCTTCGGCCGGCCTGACGCCGCCGCTGCGGCAAAGCTTTTCGTGATCGCGGCCGGCGCGCCGGCGGCACTGAACCTGGTGGCGCCGCTTTTCGACGCGATCGGTCAGCGCACCTTTGTGGTGTCCGAGCAGCCGTACACCGCCAACCTGGTGAAGCTGTCCGGCAACTTTATGCTCGCCACCGTCATCGAGTCGCTCGGTGAGACCATCGCGCTGGTGGAGAAGGCCGGGGTGGACCCGGTGACCTACGTCGACATCCTCACCTCGACGCTGTTCAACGCTCCGGCGTATGCGACCTACGGCGACCTGATCGCCCGCAAGAGCTTCGAGCCGGCCGGTTTCGCCGCCACCCTCGGGCTCAAGGACGTCCGGTTGGCGTTGCAGGCCGCCGAGGAGCTGACGGTGCCGCTGCCGCTGGGCAGCCTGCTGCGCGACCGCTTCCTGGCCCTGCTGGCCAACGGCGGCGGACAGCTGGACTGGTCGGCGATCACCACCCTGGCCGGGCGCGACGCGGGGCTCGGCGGTTAGCGACGGCTAGCCCTCGACCACTCCGCGCAGCCCGTCCGCCCCGAACGCCGGCTCCAGCATCGACGAGAAGTCCGGACCGCGGCGCAGCATCTGCCCGCCGTCGACGTTGATGACCTGACCGGTGATGTAGCCGGCCGCGTCACTGAGCAGGAACAGCGCCAGGTTGGCGACATCGGTGACCTCGCCGGGCCGCGGCAGCGGTGTCGAGACGCGGTAGTCCTCACTCAGCTCGGGCGAGTCCAGGATCGGGGCGACCAGCTCGGTGCGGGTCAGGCCCGGGCGGATGCTGTTGACCCGCACCCAGGAGGCGCCCAGCTCGTCGGCGGCCAGCTGCATCATGTGGTCCAGCGCCGACTTGGTGGGGCCGTAGGCGCCGAACCAGCGGTGGGTGTTGCTGGCCGCGATCGAGGAGATCCCGACGAATGAGCCCCCGCCGCCGCGCACCAGCGCCCGGCCGGCGTGCTTGAGCACGTACATGGTGCCGTTGACATTGAGGTCGACAGTGCGCCGCCACAGCTCCGAGTCGATCTGGGTGATCGGCCCGATGGTCTGCGAGCCACCGGCGCAGTGCACCACCCCGTGCAGCCGGCCGTTCTTGGCCACGGCGGCCTCCACGGCGGCGATCACACTGTCCTCGTCGGTGACGTCGGTCGGCAGGTGACGGACGGAGCCACGGGGTTCATGCGGCGGTCCCAGCTTCACCTCTCCTCCGTCGAGCCTCGCTGAACCGCCGAGCTCGGCGGCTACCTTCGCCAATCGATCGGCGTCTCGCCCGACGATCAGGACATCGGCCCCAGCGGCAGCCAGCCCAGCCGCCACGGCCTTGCCGATACCGCTGCCGCCGCCGGTGACCAGGTAGCTGCGGTCTTCAAAGGAGAGCTGCACACCGACCCCTCACATCGAAACTGAAACAGGTTCTACCTATGGAACCATGCCTCGGGCCCCCGCCCCCGCCGAACGACGCAAGGCGCCTAAGTCAGGGTTGGTCGCGGCGAGCCACCGCGGTGGGCCGGGCGGTGCGCCAGTCCTCGACGTCAGGCGGCAACCCCAGCGGGGCGCGGTTTTCGTTGTGAGCGGCCCAATGAGCATGACCCAGTTGATGAATGTGGAAGCCGTGCCGTAGCGCCTCGGTGAAGCCCATCGCGTCGGCGGCGCCGTTCACCGAATCCTTGATCAGCAGCGCGGCCATGGTGGGCAGCTTCGCGATGCGGCGGGCGAACTCCAGCGTCTTGTCCGCCAGCTCATCGGCCGGGAACACCTTGGAGACCATGCCCAGCCGGTGCGCCTCGTCAGCGTCCAGCGAGTCCCCGGTCAGCAGCAGCTCCTTGGCTTTGCGGGGTCCGAATTCCCAGGGGTGGGCGTAGTACTCCACACCCGGCATCCCCAGCCGCACCCCGACCACGTCGGAGAACCGGGCATTGTCGGCGGCCACGATCAGGTCGCACGCCCAGATCAACATCAGCCCGGCCGAGATGGCGTTGCCCTGCACCTGCGCGATGGTGATCTTGCGCAGGTCGCGCCACCGGCAGGTGTTCTGGAAGAAGAAGTGCCACTCCTGCAGGTAGGTCTTTTCCACGACCGGCTCGCGGGTGGCGCCGTGGGATTGGAACGTCGGGTGCTGCGCCGGCCCGGGGCGCCGCTCGAGCAACGTGGCTTCCGACCCCAGGTCGTGGCCGGCGGAGAAGTTCTTGCCCCGCGCGGCCAGGATCACCACCCGGACGGTGTCATCGGCCTCGGCCCGGCCGAATGCCTCGTCGAGCTGCACCAGCAGGGTGCGATTCTGCGCGTTGTGCACGTCGGGGCGATTCAGGCAGATCCGGGCAATGCGCCCGTCGTCGAGCGTTTCGTAGTCGACCAGCCGATCCGAAGTGTCGTCAGGCTGCTGCGCTGCGGTGTCCGATGTGGCCATTGCCTCCGCCCTCGTCGTCTTCGCATCACAGGCTACGGCGGCCGGCCTGAGCTGCCCGAGCCAGGTGTGACACAGCGCGCACTTCGCTAGAGTCAATGCATGCCTGCTAAATCCGAACACGCCGACATCGAAGACGTGGAACCGCTGGCCGACAGCACCGCGCGCCAAGCTCGGCGAGTGGTTGCCGCCTACGCCGAGGACGCCGACGAGTGTCGGGTGTTCCTGTCCATGCTGGGGATCGGGCCCGCGACACCCGACAAGAACGGGGCGTAGATGCCGGAGGCCGGCGGTTCAGCGAGGCTCGACGAAGGAGAGCCGAAGCTGGGACAGCCGCAAGAACCCGGCGAGTCCGACTTCGTCGTAGTGGCCAACCGGCTGCCGATCGACATCGAGGTGCTCCCGGACGGTACGACGGCGTGGAAGCGCAGCCCCGGCGGATTGGTCACCGCGCTCGAGCCGCTGCTGCGTAAGCGCCGCGGCGCCTGGGTCGGCTGGCCCGGCAGCCTGGAGGCGCCCGGCGGGCCGATCGACATCGAGGACCTGCGGCTGCATCCGGTGCCGCTGGACACCACCGATATCGCCGAGTACTACGAGGGCTTCTCCAACGCCACCCTGTGGCCGCTGTATCACGACGTGATCGTCAAACCGATCTACCACCGGCAGTGGTGGGACCGCTACGTCGACGTCAACCGCCGTTTCGCCGAGGCCACGTCGCGAGCCGCCGCGCCGGGCGCGACCGTGTGGGTCCAGGACTATCAGCTGCAGCTGGTGCCGAAGATGCTGCGGGATCTGCGCCCCGACCTGACCATCGGCTTCTTCCTGCACATCCCGTTCCCGCCGGTGGAGCTGTTCATGCAGCTGCCGTGGCGCGCCGAGATCGTCGACGGCCTGCTCGGCGCCGACCTGGTCGGCTTTCACCTGGCCGGCGGCGCCCAGAACTTCTTGTTCTTGGCCCGCAATCTGGCCGGCGCCGTCACCTCGCGAGGCTCGGTCGGGGTGCGCAGCCGATTCGGCGAGGTGCGGTTGAACGATCGAACGGTACGAGTCGGCGCCTTCCCCATTTCGATCGACTCCGGCGAACTCGACCGCAAGGCGCGCGAGCGCGGAATCCGGCGGCGGGCCAAGGAGATTCGCGCCGAACTGGGACATCCGCGAAAGATCCTGCTCGGCGTGGATCGCCTGGACTACACCAAGGGCATCGATGTCCGGCTCAAGGCGTTCAACGAGCTGCTGGCCGAGGGACGCGCCAAACGCGACGACACCGTGCTGGTGCAGCTGGCGACTCCGAGCCGGGAGCGGGTGGAGAGCTACCAGATCCTGCGCGACGACATCGAACGCCAAGTCGGCCACATCAACGGCGAGTACAGCGAAGTCGGTCACGCAGTGGTGCACTACCTGCACCGCCCGGTCCCCCGCGATGAACTGATCGCATTCTTCGTGGCCAGCGACGTCATGCTGGTGACCCCGCTGCGTGACGGAATGAATCTGGTCGCCAAGGAATACGTGGCCTGCCGCAGCGACCTGGGCGGCGCCTTGGTCTTGAGCGAATTCACTGGTGCCGCAGCAGAATTACGTCAGGCCTACCTGGTCAATCCGCATGACCTCGAGTGTGTCAAGGACGTCATCGAGGCGGCGGTCAACCAGACTCCGGAGGAGGGGCGCCGACGGATGCGGGCACTGCGCCGTCAGGTGCTGGCCCACGACGTGGACCGCTGGGCCCGATCCTTCCTCGGTGCGCTCGCCGACTCCGCGGAGTAGCTCAGCTACACAGATGCTGCGGGTTGTCCTGGCAGTTCAGCGGGTAGTGGATCACCGGGTTCGGCAACGGCGAGACGAACGTCAGGGTGAAGGCGCGCTTCTCCAAACCGGGCTGCAGACCACACACCGCGTTGTGCGAGTGGGTGTAGGTGCCGTTGAGCGAGGTGTCGAACTGGTACATCTCTTCGCTGCCCGCGGTGCTGCCGTCGGAGCACCGGGTACCCGCCAACAGCGGTGTCTTGTACGTCCACTGGCCGTTGGCCAGCCGATAGGCCCCGGCCTGTCCGGGCGGGCCGTTGCTTTCAACCTGCAGCTTGCAGCCGACCGCCAGGTGCAGTGGCACCCGGCCGTCGCCGACGGTCGGGACGCACAGCGGATAGATCTTCCAGGTCGCGGTCTTGGCACCGTCATTGTAGGTGTAGATGCCCTCCAGCGTGCCTTCTGGAATCGCATCGTCGTCGGCACCGGCCGGGACTGCGAGTCCGGTGGCCGCCGTCATCGCCGCAGCCAAGGCGACAAGACCACGAACAAGTTTCCCCATGGCGCTCATCCTTTCAGCTAGATCGGCACGATATTGCTGATCAGCCACTTGCGGTCGATCTTGCGGAAGTCCACCCGCAGCCGACTGCCCTCGTAGTACTTCTCCTTGGACTTGCCGGTCACGGTGCGGTTGACGAACACCAACACCGAACCCGAAGTTCGGCGCGCAGCCATGGCAGCGACGCCGACGACATCGACCTGGTTCACCAACTGCTTATCGCGCGCCTGCGGGATGATCTCGTTGATGGCACGAGCCTCGAATTCGCGGCGGTAGTCCCCCGTGAACATCGGGTACGTCTCGGTCAGGCTGCGTTCCACGGTCTTGTACTCATACCCAAGCACTTTCGGGATCTCGTCGGCGGTCAGTCTGACCAACTCCGAGCGCGCCGACTGCTCACCATGCGACTCGACCCGGTTCCAGTACAGCTTTCCCGCCGATGCGCCAAGACCCACGAACGCCGCGAGCAACCCCGCCAAGACGGCCAGCAACATCCACTTACGCGTCATCGGCTGCCGTCCGGCCACTTGAGGTCGTAAGCCGTCATGTTGCCCGCGTCGTCTTCATGCACGATCACCCGCAAAGCGTAGGGCTGCGACGGCTTGTTGACGCCATCGACATCGGTGGCGGTAGCCCGCATCGCCACCAACACCGACGCGTTGGCAGCGATGTTGTCGACCCCTTCCAATGCCGCGGCGTTGATGACGGCTTCCGAGCTGTGCTTGGTCTCGCGGAGCAACGCCTTGAGGTTCTCGGCGTTGGCGGCCATCGTGTCGCGCAGCGGTCCGCTGGTGCCCGCCACGAACAGATCTACCTGGTCACTGATGGTGTCGGGCGTATAGGTATACATGTTCAGCACCGTCTGGACCGCGGTGTCGACGAATCGCTGATCCCGCTGTTGCTCTGCGTCGGCATGCCGGTGTTGCACCCCGAGCGCGGCGACCATCAGTCCAAGCAGGACCGACGCCGCGAGTCCGACGGCGCCCGCCAGTTGCGCAGTCTTGCGGGCATTGGGCCGCCGCCGCGGCGGCGGTCCGGCCGGCCGGACCGCACGCACCGCAGCGCGGCTCGGTGCCGGAATCGTTACCGCACTCGGCGTCGTTTCGCCGGCATCACCTGCTGGTCCCGCAGCCCGCGAGGCCCGGCGCCGGACCTTCGCGTCGTCGGGTCCGCTCACGTCTGCCTCGGCGCGAGCATCAGATCAGCCCAGTTCTCGGCGGGCAGCCACTTGTCGGAGCCGGAGACGAACACTCCGCTGTTGCCTGCCGGATCCACGAACTTTCCGGACCGGTCGTAGGTGCTGTAGGCAACACCGTTGGCCTCGGCGGGCAACGGTCCCGGAGCCGGCCCGGGAGCTGCTGCCGGAGCGGGGTCACGGCCGTAGGCGGGCAGGCCACCGTTGCCCCCAGGACCGGTCGGCAGGTTCTGGTCCGGCGGCGCGTAGTACGGCCACGGCGCCGGCGGATTCGGCCCGAGCTCGTTCGGCGGGTACGGCAGCGGGAACGGCGGGTTGGGCGCCGGGCCGGGGCCCGCGGGCACACCCGGCGGCAGCGCCACGACCGGTGGTCCCGGGTCGTAGTCCGCCGACGGCGGGATGTAGGGGAACTTGTTCATCGGATTGAGCATCCGCGGATCGGTGATCGGGGTGTCGTACGGGATCGGCGGACCGCGCCACGGGTTGCTGCCGATCGGGACGTAGCCCTTCGGGTCGCGACAGAGCTGGATGGTCGGCGCCCGCTTGCCCGGATACTCCATGCACGGGTAGTTGCGCGCGCCGCGAACCGCCGAGGGGTCATTCTGCGCGGCTTGGCAGTACAGGTTCTTGGGTAGCTCGCGGACGGTCTCGTCGGCCGGCGTGCGCATCTCGGTGAACGGCAAGAAGCCGACGGTGCAGGGCGGCGGGTCGTGCATGTCGATCTTGAAGTCCAGCTTGGCGCCCTCATCCATCGGTACGCCGCCGGCGACGGTGATCAGTGCCGCCATCAGCGCGGGGAACACCACCAGCGCCTGCTCGATGGAGTTGCGGTAGATGACCCCGACCCGCCCGAAGTTCGCGATGCTGGCCGCAAGCGTCGGGAAGGAGGCCCGAATGCCGTCGAATGTGGTGTTGGCCTCGTCGGCGACGCTGGGCAGGGTCTGCAGCACCTCGCGCAGCTGCGGGTCGGCGTTGCGCACCTCGGTGGTGACCGCCGCCAGCGACCGCGTCAGTTTCTTGATGTCGTCGCCGCCGCGGATCTGGGCGTCCAAGAAGGGCTCGACCTGGTCGATCAGCGCCGAAGTCGCGTCGAAGTTGGCATTGGCCTCGTCGATCAGCTGCCGTGACGAGGCGATCATCCGGGCCAGTTCCTGCCCGGAGCCGTTGAATCCATCGAACGCGCTGCGCAGCAGATCGCGAAGGCGGCTGTTGGCGGCACTGTTGACCAACGACTGCGCCTGGTCGAGCAGGCCAGCGATGTCCTGACCGATCGCGGTGCGGTCCTGGCCGATGCGTGCGCCATTGCGCAGCACCCCTGCGGCAGCGTCCCCGGCCGGTGGAACCAGGTCGATGTACTGCTCACCGATCGCGGACATGCTCTTGACGGTGGCGGTGACGTTGGCAGGGATCTTGGTGCTGCTGTTGAGCCGCATGGCTGCGTCCACGCCGTGGTCGCTGAGTTGAACAGATTCCACCCGACCCACGGTCACGCCGCGGTAGGTGACGTTGGCGCTTTTGTAGATACCGCCGCCGCCGATGAAGTCAGCCGACACGTTGTAGGTCCCGATGCCCAGCCGGCTCGGGGCATGCAGATACAGGATCGAGATCGCGCCGACGGCCAGCACTGTGACCACGGCGAAGATCCCGAGCTGGATTCGGACGAGGCGGGTCAGCATCGCAGGTCATTCCTCATAGTGGGCAGCCGTGCCGGGCGGGATCTTGAACGGGTCGGCAGCCTGTCCGGACAGGTTCGCCATCTGGCCGATCAAGAAGTCGGGTGGGTTGAGGACGTCGTGCATGTGCGGCATGTTCGGGTCGAAACCGCCGGTGGTGAAGACCGTCTCACCGAATCGCCGCAGTGTCATGTCGAAGGTGACATAGACGTTGAGGAAGTCACCGCGCACCGCGTTGCGCAGATACATCGAGGGGAAGGGGAATGTCGGGATGAACGGGAGCGACGTCACCAACTCGTTGGCGTTGTCAGCGAAGGCCTTGATGATCGGGTACAGATCCTTGATGTCGGCGGCGAAGTCTTCCTTGGTCTCGCTCATGATCCGCGATCCGACCACGGCCAACCGCTGCAGCGCCCCGAACGCATCGACGATGTTGCTGCGGTTGTCGTTGAGCACCTGCAGTGCCGCCGGCATGGTGTCCAGCGCCCGTGCCAGGCTGGGGGCGCTACGGGCCAGGGTCGCGCCAACCCGATTCAGGCCGTCTGCGGCGGCGATGATGTCGTGCGCCTGGCGGTCCAGCGATGCGGTGAGTTCGGCCAGTCGCGGCACCAGCTCGGCAAAAGTGCCGGCCCGGCCCGCGACGGCAGCATAGGCCTCTTCGGTGATGTCCTGCAGCGCACCGAGATTGCCCTGGTTCACCACCACGCCCAACGACGACAACACCTCTTCGGTGCTGGGGTAGCGGCCGGTCCGGCTGAGCGGAATCTCATCGCCGGCGACGAGGTTACCGACCGGCGGTTGGTCGGTCGGCTCGGCCAGCTCGATGTGCTGAGAACCCAGCAGCGAGGTCTGGGCGACCTTCGCGATGGCATTGGCCGGCAGCTGCACCTGGCCGTCCAGCGACAACTTGACCGCGGCATAGAAGCCGCCGTCGGGCTGTTGCACGGCCCGAATGCCCGAGACACTGCCGACGGTGACATCGTCGACCATCACCGGTGAATTCTGCGGCAACGTGGTCACATCCGGCAGGTGCACGGTGATGCTGTACGAGCCGCGGCCATGGCCCGCGGTTCCCGGCATGTTCAGCGAGTTCAGCCCGCCGAACTGACAACCGGACAACACCAACACCCCGGCGCCGAGTGCCGCACCGCGCCGGCCGACCCGCTGCAGCGCACCGCCAACAGACTTCACGCTCATCCGCCCTCCCGTGGTGCGCCGGCACCGGGCTGGGCCGGTCCGGTCGGGCCGGGCGCCTTGCCCAGCTGCCCCGGCGCGGGGGGCGGCAGGAACAGCGCCGCGACATCCTCGGTGCTCGGCGGCGTGACACCCGGAGCCGGCAACCACTTCAGGTAAGGTACCGGCGTTTGAGCCTTCGCCTCGGTGGCAGGGGTGTCATAGATGATCTGGCCTTTGTAGGCGGTGATCGAGTTGATCGGGTGGAACAGCAGCGGAATGAAGTTCATGGCCCAGCGGCGCATGACCGGTCCCATCCGTTCCTTGCAGATCTCGGCCCGTTTGAAGTTGTCTGGCACAGAACCGATGTCGAAGACGCCACCACAGATGAACTGCACCGGGTTGGCGAAGTCGGGCAGCGACAGCAGGCCGGCGAGCGAGCCCTGAGCCGGGTTGTAGATGTTGTAGAAGTTGACCAGGCCGTGCGGCGTGATGTGTAGGACCTGCTCGAAGTTGTCGCTCTGATCCGACAACATCTCGGTAAACTCCGCCAGCTTGTTGACCTGGGCGATCAACGCGTCGTTGTTGTCGTGCAGGAAGCCGCGCACATCGCGCAGCGCCTGACTGAGGGTGCCCAGCGTGGCGTCGAGGTCGACCGAACTGTCGGCCAGCACTGCCGACACCGCTGCGACGTGGTCGGTGAACTGGACGATCTGCTCGTTGCTGCCCGAGAGCGCGTCCACCAGTACCTGCAGGTTCTTGACGGTGCCGAACAGGTCGGTGCGCGAGTCGCCGAGCCGTCCGGTAGTCGCCGAGAGTTCGCGCAGTGCGTTGCGGAAGGAGTCGCCGTTGCCGTCGAACGTGTCGGCCGCCTGGTTGACGAATGCGCTCAGCGCACCGTTGAGCTTGCCCTGCTCTGGCGCCAACTGGGCACTGAGCTGCGTCAGCTCCTGCTTGACCTCGTCCCACTCGACCGGGACCGCAGTGCGGTCTTCGCCCAGGACTGCACCGTCGGCCAGCTTGTCACCTTCGGTGTAGGCCGGGGCCAGCTGAATGACCCGCGCCGAGACGATGTTCGGCGCCATCAGCACCGCATGCACGTCGGCGGGCAACGGCACGTCCTTGCTCACCGACATGGTGATCTTAACGTTCTCAGCACGCGGCTCGATGGACTCGATGCGGCCGACCGGGACTCCGACCACCCGGACATCGTCGCCTGGGTAGAGGCCCACCGCCGAGGCGAAGTAGCCGGTGATGCGGTAGCTGCGCTGCGCCGGCAGCACCACGTACGCGGCGGCGGCCAACAGTACGGCCAACGCCCCGGCGAGGAGGATGCGTGAAGTTTTGCGCGTCATGGTGACTTCGGCTTAATGATCGTGCGCTCGGAGATCATCCCGCGCAGGTAGTCGGCCAGGCTGTCCGGAAGCTTGCCGGGCTGGAAAAACATGTCGACCATGACCTCCGACATGGTAGGCGGCGGCAGGCCGTACAGGTTGATCTGGAAGCCCGGACCCGAAGCCACCACCTCGCCGAGCGTGGTGGCGTATCCCGGCAGCCGTTCCAGTGCGCCGGCGATCCGGTCCTTGCGCTCGTTCAGGTTGTCCAGTACCAGGTTCAGCTTCTTCAAGGTGGGACTGATCTCTTTTTGGTTATCGGTCACGAATCCGGAAAGCTGTTGGGACACGTCGTCGATGCCACCGATCAGCGCGCCGAGCGCCTGCCGGCGCTCGTCCAGCGCAGCGAAGAGCTGGTTGCCGTCGAGCACCAACTGGTTCACCTGGGCGGCACGCTGATTGAGCACACCGGTGACCACCTGGGCGTGCGTCAGCAACTGACCCAACGCCTCGTCCCGCCGGTTGAGGCTGCGCGACAGGGAAGCCACCCCGTCCAGCGCTCCGCGCAGCTGCGGGGTCGCCTCACGCATGGAGTCGGTGAGCACCTGCAGTGCTTCCTCGAAGCGCGGCTTGTCCAGATCGCGGACATTGCCGCCGAGGTCCTGCAACGCGTTATTGAGCGTGTACGGGGCACGCGTGCGCTCAAGCGGGATCGAAGTCACCGAACCGGAACCGGCGGGACTGATCGACAGCGCCTTCTCGCCCAGCACGGTGTCGGTGCGGATGGCGGCCAGCGACTGGTCCCCCACCCGGACCTTGCGGTCAATGGTGAAGTCCACTTTCGCACTGGCCCCTGCCAGCGCCACCGACTTGACCTTGCCCACCCGGATGCCGGACACCGTCACGTCGTTGCCGGGGATGATGCCGCCGGCGTCGGCGAAGTAGGCGTGATAGTTCTTGCCCTGCGGCCAGAACGGCAAACTGGTGTAGCCGAACGACACCAAGACCAGGCAGGCCACCAGTGCGATGCCCAGCAGACCCGTGCGAACCGGGTTTACGCCGTCAATTCTTGACAGGAGAGCACCTCCCCTTGCTGGTGTCGTTCTGGCCGCCCATGGGCAAGGTGATGTCGCTGCCGGCGGGGCCGTTGAACTTCAGGGCGACCGTGCAGTAGTTGATGTTGAAGAACGAGCCGTAGGCGCCCAGCGCGTTCAGCCGCAGATAGTTCTCTTCCAGCGGGTCGATGACGTCGTTCAGCTCCTGCTTGCGCTTATCCAGCACGGTGGCCAGCGGCCGCGCGTTCTCGATTACGCCCTGCAGCGGCCGCCGGGTGCGGCGCAGGGTGTCGGCGAGGTCGTTCTCGACCGAGGCCAGCGGGCCGATCGCGCCGGCGATCGCGTCTTTGCCCTGAGACAGGCCGGTGATCAGCTGCTGCAGCCGGTCCACGGTGGCGTCGAACTGTTCGCTCTTGTCGTCGACGGTGCTCAGCACTGTATTCAGGTTGTTGATCACGTCGCCGATGAGCTGGTCGCGGGAGGCCAGCGTGGTGGTGAACGAACTGGTGCTGGCCAACATCTGCGTCAACGCACCACCCTGACCCTGCAACAGCTCGATGAGCGCATTGCTGATCTCGTTGATCTTTCCGCCATCCAAGCCCTTGAGCAGCGGGCGCATCCCGCCCAACAGCGCATCCAGGTCCAGGGCGGGCTGGGTGTGGTCGCGGGCGATGGTGCCGCCCGGCGGCAGCTTGCGCAGGTCGCCGGCTCCCGAGGCGATCTCGAGATACCGGTCACCGACCAGGTTCTCGTACCGGATGAGCGCGCGGGTCGAGTCGTAGATCTGGTAGCGCTTGTCCACATCGAAGGTGACACTGACGTTGTTGTCCGGCGTCAACTCGACGCGTTTCACCGTGCCCACCGGAATACCGGCGATCCGCACGTCCTCGCCGCCTTTGAGCCGGGAAGCGCTGGAGAAATCGGCGTGATAGGTGTGGTTCGAGGCGAACCGGAACTCGCCGAACACCACCACCAGACCGGCAGATACCAGCAGCATGGCGACGGCGAAGACGGTGACCTTGATCAAAGTGCTGCGCGGACTCATCAGTATTCATCCCGTTCCGCGAAGGCGCCGTTGAAGAGGAACTGCGCGGTGGAGGGGGCGTCGAACTGGACCTCGGTGTTGGGTTGGAACGGGATGTAGGCGCTGTCGGTCACCAGGAACGGTGAGCGGAACCAGGAGCCGCCGTACTGCTTGCTGGGGATGTCCGGCAAGCCGCGGCAGTTTGGTCCGCCGGTCGCGTTGGCCACCGGGAGGCTCTCCGGGTAGGTGTAGGCCGGTGAGCCCGGGATGAAGCTGGACTGCACGTACAAAGCCGGCTTGGTGCCGCCGATCGAGGGGCCGAACCGCTCCAGTGCCCCTTGAATCCCCTTGAGCAAGCAGCCGAACTCCGGCGAGTACTCGGCCAGCAGGCTACTCATGGCGCGGAAGCGCTGGACACCAGCGATGAAATCGTCAGCGGCCGGGGCGAAGGTGTCGTAGCCGTTGTTGGCCAACCCGGTCGTCGCCAGCAACGCCTTGTTCAGGTTCTCCCGCTGATCGACCAAGGTCTTACTGATCGCGGGGACGTTGTCGAAGGTCGCGGCTAGGTCCGGGGCGGCATCGCCGTAGATGTTGCCGACTATCGCGGTCTTGGCGAAGCCCGTCTGCAACTGGGACAGTTTCGGATTGAACTTGCCCAGGTAGCTGTTCAGCCCGGACAGCAGCGCGCCCAGGTTGTCCCCGTTGCCCCGCAGACCTTCGGCCAGCGCGCTCACCGATCCGTTGAGCTGCACCGGGTCAAGCTTGTCCAATAGGTCGGTCAGCTTCTGGAACAGCGTGTTGACTTCCAGCTGTACGTCGGAGGCCTGGACGTTTGCGCCGTTGCGCAGCGTGGCACCCGAGGGCACCGGCGGCGGCACGAACTCCACCGACTTGGCCCCGAAGATCGTGTTGCCGGCGATATGCACGGCGGCGTTCGACGGGATCTGGTGCATCGCGGAGCTGTCGATGGCCAAAGACAGTTTGGCTTGGTCACCGGAGTACTTGATCGACTTGACCTTGCCGACCTGGATGCCGCGGTACTTGACCTTGGCGTCCTGCTCCATCACCAGGCCGGCGCGCGGTGAGGTGACGGTGACTTTGTCGGTGGAACTGAAGACCGACACATACGACAGGTAGGTGAACACGGTGGCAGCAAGCAGGATCGCACCAAGGACTGCCGCGGCAATCCGCACCTGGGTACGCCTCGAACCCGTTTGCACGTCCACTTCCTTGCTATCCCGAGAGGTTGAAGTTACCGGACCCGCCGTAGACGGCGAGCGAGACGAACAAAGTGATCACGACCACCACGACCAGTGAGGTCCGCACGGCTTGGCCCACCGCGATGCCCACCCCGACGGGACCGCCGGCCGCGTTGAAGCCATAGTTCGTGTGCACCAGCATCACCGCGACCGACATGATGATCGCCTGCAGGAAGGACCACAGTAGATCTGTGGGGATCAGGAACGTGTCGAAGTAGTGGTCGTAGAGGCCCGGTGACTGCGAGTTGATGAACACCGTGGTGGACCGGGCAGCGAAGAACGCGGCCAGCACCGACAGGGAATACAGCGGGATGATCGCGATCAGGCCGGCCACCAGTCGAGTGGACACCAAATACGACACCGCATGGACGGCCATCGATTCGACGGCATCGATCTCCTCGGCCACGCGCATGGCGCCGAGCTGGGCGGTGGTGCCGGCTCCGATGGTGGCGGCCAGGGCGATCCCGGCAACCACCGGTGCCACGATTCGCACGTTGAGGAAGGCGGACAAGAAGCCGGTCAACGCCTCGATTCCAATGTTGCCCAGCGAGGAGAAGCCCTGGACCGCGATCACGCCACCGGAGGCCAGGGTGAGGAAGGTGGCCACCCCGACCGTGCCGCCGATGATGGCCAGCGCGCCGGTGCCCATGGTGATCTCGGCGATCAGCCGGACGGTTTCCTTGCGGTATCGGGTCAGCGCGTTGGGGACGTAGCGGATCGATTCGGCGTAGAACAGGGCCTGCTCACCGAAGTTGTCGACAGCCTTGGGCACCCCGCGGAATATCCGCCGGAACCGCAACGTGGCGTCGTAACTCATTTCACCAACACCCGGACGCTGATCGCGGTCATGACGACGTTGATGACGAACAGACAAATAAAGGCGTAGACGACGGTCTCGTTGACCGCGTTGCCCACGCCCTGGGGGCCGCCCTTGGCGGTCAGTCCGCGGTAACACCCGATCAGGCCGGCCGCCGTGCCGAACAGCAGCGCCTTGATCTCGGCCATCACCAGCTCGCCGAGTCCGGTGAGCACGGTGAGCCCGTTGATGAAGGCGCCGGGGTTGACGCCCTGCAGAAAGACCGAGAACACGTAGCCGCCGACCAGGCCGATCGCACACACCAGGCCGTTGAGCAGCAATGCGACGAAAGTCGACGCCAGGGCCCGGGGTACCACCAGGCGCTGGATCGGGTCTATGCCGAGCACCCGCATCGCGTCGATCTCTTCGCGGATGGTTCGGGCGCCCAGGTCCGCGCAGATGGCGGTCGCGCCTGCGCCGGCGACCACGAGCACGGTCACCACCGGGCCTAGCTGGGTGATGGTGCCGAACGCGGTTCCGGCGCCGGACAGGTCGGCAGCACCGATCTCGCGCAACAGTATATTGAGAGTGAACGCCACCAGCACGGTGAACGGGATCGCAACCAGCACCGTCGGCAGCAGCGACACCCGCGCGATCATCCAGGTCTGGTCAAGGAATTCGCGGTACTGGAAGGGCCGGCGGAACATGGCCCGAAACGTCTCCAGGGACATCTCAACGAACCCGCCCACGGCCCGAGCCGGAACCGTGAGTTGTTCGATCAAGACACGTCCTTCCCTCAGGTCAGGCTTCCGGGGCATCGGTGGTCGCAAAACTGTATCCGGCAACCTCGTTCGATCGGCGTCATTCGTGCAAATTCAGACGCCGCCTCACGTGAGCCGGATCATACTAACTAGAACACGTTCGCAGTGTCAAAGGACACGTTTCACTGAGCGAGACAGGCTATTTCCCCTGTTCACGGCGCATTGTGACCCACGCCTCGCTGTAACGCGTTCTAATTTTGCTCTAATCGCCGGACATGAGTTCGGATGCCGAGAAAGTCCGCGCCGGATCGCGGCCGGCGAAGTAATTGGCCAGCGTGTCGGACAGTCCGGCCGGGTCCCACGCCTGCCCTTCGGCGCTGAACTTACGTTCCACCGTCGGCGCGGCCATCAGGGTTACCTCAGGTCCGTAGACCACGAAAACCTGGCCATTGACCGCAGCCGAGGCCGGGGACGCCAAGAACCGGACCAAGGTGACCACGTGCTCGGGCGACAAAGGATCGACATCTCCCGCAGCGCCTTCCGGGGCCTCACCGAACACATCGGCGGTCATCGCGGTACGGGCCCGCGGGCAGATCGCGTTGGCCGAGACGCCGTAGCGGCTCAGTGCCCGGCTGGCCGAGAGCGTCAGCGCGGTGATCCCCGCCTTGGCCGCGCCATAGTTGGCCTGCCCGACCGGACCCATCAGGCCGGCCTCTGACGAGGTGTTGATGATGCGGCCGTAGATGGCGCCTGCTTCAGCGTCCTTGGCCTTCTGACGCCAGTAGGCAGCCGCATTGCGGGTCAACAGGAAGTGCCCACGAAGGTGCACGGCGATCACGGCGTCGAAGTCGTCGTCGGACATGTTGAACAACATCCGGTCGCGGGTGATCCCGGCGTTGTTGACGACGATGTTCAGCCCGCCCAGGCCGTCGGCGGTGCTGACGAGCTCGTCGGCGGTGGAGCGCTGACTGATGTCACCGGCCACCGGCACGCCCTTACCGCCGGCGGCGGCGATCTCGTCGATGACGTCGGAGGACTCCAGCGCCGGCGCGATGTCGTTGACGACCACCGTCGCCCCGGAGCGGGCCAACCCGATCGCCTCTGCTCGGCCCAGGCCGGCGGCCGCGCCGGTCACCACTGCGACTTTGCCGGTCAGGTCGATCGTGTTGTCAGTCATGTACGCCGCTCCTTATGCGTCGCCGGCGCACTCGTCGTCACCGGCGGTTATGAATACCTCTAGTCGTTGCCCGTGGGAGGCTAGTCGTCGACGCGGCGCAGCGCGGCCCGCGGGCACTCGGCGATGGCCTGCTCGGCGTGGGCTTCCCGGTCAGCCGGGACCGGGGCGAGCTTGACCTCTGCCTGCTCGTCATCGTTCAGATCGAACAGGTCGGGGTCGATTCCGACGCAAATCGCGTTGCCCTCGCAACGATCCAGATCTACCTCAACTCGCATGACATTCTCCTGTAAAAGCCCTGCGCCGACCGAGCGTTTCCGGCCGCCGTCATCCACTAGTGTCACCATACGATCCGACAGCTTCCAGACACGAGCCGCTAGGGCCGTTGGACCCCGGGACTAGAACGTGTTACAACGGGCTGTCGAACCAGAATCTTATCGTGACACCGATCACCAGCGAAGGACTCCCCCGATGCAGATCAGCTACACGCCGGCCCAAGAAGAGCTGCGCAGCGAACTGAGGTCCTACTTCACCACGCTGATGACGCCGGAGCGTCGTGAGGCCCTCAGCTCGACCCAGGGCGAGTACGGCACCGGCAACGTCTACCGCGAGACCGTGGCCCAGATGGGGCACGACGGTTGGCTGACGCTGAGCTGGCCGAAGGAGTACGGCGGCCAGGCACGTTCGCCGATGGAGCAGCTGATCTTCACCGACGAGGCCGCGATCGCCGGTGCCCCGGTGCCGTTCCTGACCATCAACAGCGTCGCGCCGACCATCATGGCGTTCGGCACCGAAGAGCAGAAGAAGTTCTTCCTGCCCAAGATCGCCGCCGGCGAGCTGCACTTCGCGATCGGCTACTCGGAGCCGGGCGCCGGCACCGACCTGGCCTCGCTGCGCACCACCGCGGTACGTGACGGCGACGACTACGTGATCAACGGCCAGAAGATGTGGACGTCGCTGATCGCCTACGCCGACTACGTATGGCTGGCGGCCCGGACGAACCCGGAGGCCAAGAAACACCGCGGAATTTCTATGCTCATTGTGCCCACGAGCGCCGAGGGCTTCTCCTGGACCCCGGTGCACACCATGGCCGGCCCGGACACCAGCGCCACCTACTACCAGGACGTGCGGGTCCCGGTGACCAGCCTGGTCGGCGAAGAGCACGCGGGCTGGAAGCTGGTGACCAACCAGCTCAACCACGAGCGCGTTGCCCTGGTCTCGGCGCAGCCGATCCTGCTGGCTCTCGAAGAAGTCCGCGAGTGGGCACAGAACACCAAGGACGCGCACGGCAACCGGATCATCGACTCGCAGTGGGTGCAGCTCAACCTGGCCCGGGTGCTGGCCAAGGCCGAAGTGCTCAAGCTGATCAACTGGGAGCTGGCCTCAACTGACAAGGCCGCGCCGTCCCCGGCGGACGCCTCGGCGGCGAAGGTGTTCGGCACCGAGTTGGCCACCGAGGCCTACCGCCTGCTGATGGAGGTGCTCGGCACCGCCGCCACCGTGCGTCAGGACTCCCCCGGCGCACTGCTGCGCGGTCGGGTGGAACGGATGCACCGGGCCTGCCTGATCCTGACCTTCGGCGGCGGCACCAACGAGGTGCAGCGCGACATCATCGGCATGGTCGCCCTGGGCCTGCCCCGTAATCGCTGACCTAATACCCAAGGACTTTGGAGGCAAGTACTCATGGACTTCACCACTACCGAAGCATCTGACGACCTTTCGGGTCTGGTCGGCACCATCGTGGACGCGGTGTGCACCCCGGAGCGCCAGCGTGAGCTCGACGCGTTGGAGCAGCGCTTCGATACCGAGCTGTGGCGCAAGCTGATCGACGCCGACGTGGTGTCCAGCGCGGCGAGCGAGTCGCTGGGCGGCGGCGGGTTCGGTGTGCTGGAGCAGACGGCGATTCTGACCGCGCTCGGCCGTCAGCTGGCCGCGGTGCCCTACCTGGAGTCGGTGGTGCTGGCCGCCGAGACGCTGGCCAAGTTCGGCTCCGCGGAGCTGCAGCAGGCCTGGGGCGCCCCGGCCGTGGCCGGCGAGAAGATCCTCACCGTCGCGCTCGACGGCGACATGGGCGAGGGCCCGGTTCGGGCGGCCGCCGCCGGTGATGGCTTCCGTCTCACCGGCACCCGCACCCAGGTCGGTTTCGCTTCGGTCGCGGACGCGTTCCTGGTGGCGGCCGAAACCGATTCCGGCTCAGCGGTGTTCCTGGTCGCCGCCTCCGATCCCGGCGTGACGGTGACCTCGCTGGCCACCACCGGACGGGGCAGCGTGGGCCACTTGGAGCTGGCCGGGGTCGAGGTGGAGGCCGGTCGCCTGATCGGTGGCGCCGAAGTGCTCGACCACCTGAGCAGCGTGGCGGCCCTGGGCCACAGCGCCTACCAGCTGGGCGTGCTGGAGCGCGGCCTGGCCCTGACCGCCGAATACGCCCGTGAGCGCGAGCAGTTCGACAAGCCGATCGGCAGCTTCCAGGCGGTGTCGCAGCGGCTGGCCGACGGCTACATCGACGTCAAGGGGCTGCGGCTCACGCTGACGCAGGCGGCGTGGCGGGTCAGTGAGGGACTGCCCGCGACCACCCAGGTGGCCACCGCCGCATTCTGGGCGGCCGAGGCCGGACACCGGGTGGCGCACAGCATCGTCCACATTCACGGCGGGGTCGGCATCGACATCGACCACCCGATCCACCGCTACTTCCTGGCCGCCAAGCAGACTGAGTTCGCAGTTGGCGGCGCCACCGGGCAGCTGCTGGCGATCGGCCGCGAGCTGGCCGAAACCCCGGCCTAGCTAGCTTCAGCGGTTCAGCGCATCTCCGAACGTCACCTTGAACCCGGGGATGTCCGACAGCGGCACGGTGGCGTCGTAGGTGCGCTGGTAGCCGGTGGAGCTGATCTTCCAGCCGTCGGCGGTACGCCGGTAGGTGTCGTGGTAGAACGCCGCGCCGATCAGCATCAGGTTGGCGTCGGGCACGATCACCCGGTCCTGCAGGTACCAGATGCCGCTCGCGGAGTCCGGGCCGGTAAGGGTGATCTCGGGATGGTTGACCCGGTGTTCGCTGATCAGGTTCGCCGGCATGACGGTGCGCATGAACGTCACCAGCGAGTCGCGATCGGCGAACTTGTGGTCGCTGCCCATCGATTTGCCGTAGTCGGCGCTGACGTCTTCAGTCAGCGTGTCCGCGAAGTCGTCCCAGTGCTTGGTGTCCAGCGCTCGCAGGTAGCGGTACTTGACTTGCTTGATGGCTTCTATGGCTTGGTGCGAATCAGTCACCGCTCTATTGCAGCACTAATCTGATCACCATGTCAGCACCCGCCAATATCGACCAACAGTCCACCGTCACAGCACTGCTGGCGCAGGTGGCCGAGGTGGACGACCGCGGTGTCTTCTACGAGGACACCTTCGTCAGCTGGCGAGACCACATTGCCGCGGGCGCCCGGCTCGGTGCCGCGCTGCGGGCCCGCCTCGATCCGGACAAGCCACCGCATGTCGGTGTGCTGCTGGGCAATACGCCGTTCTTCTCCACGATGCTGGTGGCAGCGGCACTGACCGGCATCGTGCCGGTGGGCTTGAACCCCACCCGCCGGGGCGCGGCCCTGGAGCGCGACGTGGCCCACGCGGATTGCCAACTGGTGCTGGCCGACAACACCGCCGACGTCACGGTTCCCGGCATGATCGATGTCGAATCACCCTCGTGGCAATCGGAATTGGCCGGTCATGACGACACTCCGGTGACGTTCCGGGACGCCGACCCCGACGAGTTGTTCATGCTGATCTTCACCTCGGGCACCAGCGGTGACCCGAAGGCGGTGCGCTGCACGCAGTGGAAGGCGGCGTTCCCGGGGGTGATGCTCTCGGGGCGGTTCGGCCTGGGGACCTCCGACGTCTGCTACCTGTCGATGCCGCTGTTTCACTCCAACGCGGTGATGGCGGGCTGGTCGGTGGCGGTGGCCGCCGGCGCGTCAGTCGCGTTGCGCCGCAAGTTCTCCGCCTCCGGGTTCATTTCCGACGTGCGGCGCTTCGGCGCCACCTACGCCAATTACGTGGGCAAACCGCTGTCGTACGTGCTGGCCACCCCGGCGCGGCCCGACGACGCCGACAACCCACTGCGACTTCTTTACGGCAACGAGGGCGCACCCCGGGATCTGGAACGGTTCGCGGCTCGGTTCGGATGCACCGTGATCGACGCCTTCGGCTCCACCGAGGGCGGGGTGGCGATCGGGCGTACCCCGGACACCCCGGCCGGTGCACTGGGGCCGCTGATCGACGGGAACACCATCATCGATGTCGAAACCGGCGAAGAATGCCCACCCCGCGTGGTCGGCGAGTTGGTGAATGCCAGTGGGCGCGGACAGTTCCGCGGCTACTACCGCGATCCCGAGGCCGAGGCGCAGCGAATGGCCGGTGGGATCTATCACTCCGGCGACCTGGCCTACCGTGACGAGGCCGGCTACGCCTACTTCGCCGGCCGGCTCGGCGACTGGATGCGGGTGGACGGCGAGAACCTGGGTACCGCGCCGATCGAGCGGATCCTGCTGCGCCACAACGCCGTCGCCCAAGTCGCGGTGTATCCCATCCCGGACCCCGCGGTGGGTGATCAGGTGATGGCCGCGCTGGTTTTGGCCCGCGGCGCATCGTTCGACGCCGACGACTTCCGCGCATTCCTGGCCGAGCAGCCCGACCTGGGCCCCAAGCAGTGGCCGTCGTATGTTCGGGTAGCCGACGAATTACCGCGCACCGAGACGTTCAAGGTGCTCAAGCGGGTGTTGTCCGCCGAGGCCACCGAGTGCACCGATCCGGTGTACCGGATCTCCCGGTAGCCGGCCGTCCTACTACCTGTCCTTTCACGAGATGACATCCCAGCCTTGGCTCGGATCGCCGTTGCAGTAACGGGTGGAGACCCACGTCCCCGGCGCCGGACCGCCCAGGACAGTGAGGCAGTACCAGCCGGTGTCATTTTTGACCTGGCCGTTGGGGTCGATATTCCAGTTCTGGGGCCACATTCCGACACAAGGTCCAAGGTGCGCGAACAGACCGTCGCCAGCCGGATTAATCAGGCATCCGCCGGGAAAGGCCACATTCTGCAGCTGCCTGCCATTGAGGTACCAGCGCTGGGAGTCCGAATCCTCGCAGGGGTTGACCACCACCGCAGCGAAATAGTTCGCGCTGGGGGCATCCAGACAAGAATCGCCCAGCCGGCTGCCCAACCGAACCGGGCCGTCGGCGGCCGCCAGACCAGCGATTCCCACCGCGACGCACAGCGCCGTACCGACCACGGCAAGGACCCGGCCGACACCGCCCATCACGCGCAACCGGTGCACTGTTCGCTCCGTCTTCTCGGCCCCGTCCACCCCCGTCACCCAAGGTGATCAGCAACTCCTACCACCATGGCTGCCGTCGATGAGCCGCAAACGACGAATTACCCACGCGGTTCCGGCGGGACGCGCGGTGTGGCCACCGCCGTTTCGAACCCCCGGCGCGCAATACTGAATCAATGCCTGCTGCCCGCCGCGTGCTCGTCGCAGTCCTGGCCGCCGTCATGGCCTTACCCCTGACCCTGGCCTCCCCCGCCTCCGCAGAGCCGTTACAGACCAGCTTCGCGCAGCTGGCCAACACCATCCCGGGCAACGTCGGCATCGCCTATGCCCCGGTCGGCCAGAACCAGGCGGGCACGCTCGGCTCCCTGCAGAATGGTGTCGCGTGGTCGACCATCAAGGTCCCGCTGGCGATCGCGGCGCTGCACGCCAACCGCCCGAACGCCCAGGACCTGGCCGCCAAGGCCGTCACGGCATCCGACAACGACGCCGCCGAGCAGTTGTGGTCCTCGCTGGGGCCGGCCCCCCAGGCCGCCCAACAGGTGCAGGCCGTTCTGCGGGCCGGCGGCGACGCCGGCACCGCGGTCGAATCCCGACGACTGCGTCCCGAATTCAGCGCCTTCGGCCAGACCCAGTGGCCACTGGCCCGCCAAGCGGTGTTTGCCGCCCATCTGCCCTGCATGCCCGCCGCCGCACCCGTCGTCAGCTTGATGAAGAACACCGTCCCCGACCAGCGCTGGGGGCTGGCCAGCATCGGCGCCCCGACCAAGGGCGGCTGGGGCCCCGGCCAAGGCGGCGGCTACCTGGTGCGGCAGTTCGGCATCGTCGGCACGCCGGCCGGGTCGCTCGCGGTGGCGCTGGCTGCTGAACCCAAGGACGGCAGCTTCAATTCCGGGATTGCGGCACTCAACCAGATGACCCAGTGGCTCAGTGCCCACGCCGCCGAGCTACCGGGCGGCCGCTGCGCGGGGTAGTTTGGCGGCTAACCACGTGTTACCCGCGAGTAGGAGACCACCGATGCCCGCCCCATCCGCCGCAGACTTCGACCGGCTGCGTCAACTGTCCGCCATCGAAGACCTCGACGCCCGGCAGTCGAAGACCATCGACGAGGTCTTCACCGGTAAGCCGCTGACCACCATCCCGGTCGGCAACGCCGAGGACGTGACGGTGGCATTCACCAAAGCCCGCGCGGCCCAGCGCACCTGGGCCGCGCGGAGCGTCAAAGAGCGCAGCGCGATCATCGAGCGCTATCGCGATCTGGTGATCGCCAACCGCGACTTCCTGATGGACGTCTGCCAGGCCGAGACCGGCAAGGCGCGTTCGGCGGCGCAGGAAGAGATCCTCGACATCATGCTCAACGCGCGCTACTACGCGCGTCAGGCCACCAAGTTGCTGGCCTCCAAGCGGGTGCCGGGGCTGCTGCCGGGCATCGTCAAGACCGTCATCAACCACCACCCCAAGGGCGTGGTGGGCGTGATCGCGCCATGGAATTACCCGATGACACTGTCGATTTCCGATGCCATCCCCGCACTGCTGGCGGGCAACGCGGTGGTGGTCAAGCCGGACAGCCAGACCCCGTACTGCACTCTGGCCAACGCCGAACTGCTATATCAGGCCGGGCTGCCGCGCGACTTGTTCGCGGTGGTGCCCGGCCCGGGATCGGTGGTCGGCACCGCGATCGTGCAGCAGTGCGACTATCTGATGTTCACCGGCTCCAGCGCCACCGGCCGCACCCTGGCCGAACAGTGCGGCTCTCGGTTGATCGGTTTCTCCGCCGAACTGGGCGGCAAGAACCCGATGATCGTGACCAAGGGAGCCAACCTATCCGAGGTCGCCAAGGCCGCCACCCGCGCCTGCTTCTCCAACGCCGGTCAGTTGTGCATCTCGATCGAGCGGATCTACGTCGAACGCGAGGTCGCCGACGAATTCGCCGCGAAGTTCGCCGAGCAGGTGCGCGCCATGCAGCTGTCGAACGCCTACGACTTCACCGGCGACATGGGCAGCCTGATCTCCGAAGACCAGATCAAGACCATCTCTAACCATGTCGATGACGCGAAGGCCAAGGGCGCCAAGGTCATCGCCGGCGGAAATGCCCGTCCGGACATCGGGCCGTTGTTCTACGAGCCAACGGTGCTGACCGATGTCACCGACGACATGGAGTGCGGACGCAACGAGACGTTCGGCCCGGTGGTCTCCATCTACCCCGTCGACAACGTCGAAGAGGCCATCGCGAAGGCCAACGACACCGAGTACGGCCTGAACGCCAGCGTGTGGGCCGCCAGCAAGTCCCAGGGTGAGGCGATCGCCGCGCGCATCAAGTCCGGCACGGTCAATGTCGACGAGGGATACGCGCTGGCCTTCGGCAGCGTCGCCGCGCCGATGGGCGGCATGAAGGCCTCCGGGGTGGGCCGCCGCCACGGCGCCGACGGGATCCTGAAGTACACCGAGTCGCAGACCGTCTCCACCGCCCGGGTTCTGAATCTGGACCCACCACTGGGGATTTCCGGCCCGCTGTGGCAGAAAATGCTGACCCCGATGATCCGCGCGGTGCAGGCGCTACCGGGCCGGTAGCGCCTCAGCGCCGGCCGGTGCGGTTCTTCCCCCGGTCGATGTCGCGCTCCAACTCGGCCAGCGCCGGCTCGATCGCGTCGGCCATCTTGTGGATGTCCTCGGCGACCTCCGGCGTGGTCACGAAACCGAAGTCGAGGTGGTCGCGGTAGGAGAAACAGGTGATGTTCAGCGCCACGTCCATGACCGGCGGGCCGAGCGGCACCAGTGACTCCAGTTCCGCCCCGGCCATGTAGATCGGAATCGGCGGCCCCGGCACGTTGGAGACGACGAGGTTGATCGGGGCCAGCCGGTTCGACAGCCCGGTCGCGGTGTAGGCGCGGGCGGCCAGCTGTAGTAGTCCAGGCGGAGTGGTGTCGGTCAGGCCCATGATCTGGTGCGCCGACAGCGCCTTGGCCATCTGCTTGGCGCTCTGGGTGCTGGCGTGAATCGATTTGAGCCGCTGAGCCGGACTCTCGATGTCGGTGGCCATCGACACCGTCATCGAGCTGACCTGGTTGCCGACCTCGCCCTGACTCTCCTCGGTGCGGGTCGATACCGGTATCTGGGCGACGAGCGGCTTGTCCGGCAACTCCCCGCGCTCGCCCAAATACTGCCGAACCGCACCGGCGACCATGGCGAGCACGACGTCATTGAGCTTCACCCCGTAGGCGTCCTTGACGGCCTTGATTCGGGCCAGCTCGATGCGCGCAGCGCTGATCCGCCGGTGCGGCGAGACGCTGGCGTTGAAGCGGGTCACCGGGGCGTCGAAGTAGCGCGGTGGTTTGCGGGCCAGTCCCAGTCCCACGGTGGCGATCTGCTGGCGAACGGTCTGCTGCAGCAGTCGGCCGATGCGGTACGGCGTCTTCACCGCAACGTTGACCAACTCCTCGACGACCCGACGCTCGTAGCTGGGCATGGTGGAGCCGTTCGAGGACTCGGTCGTCTCCGGTAGTGGCGGCCGTGGCTCGGGCGTGATGTCCAGCATGATCTCGAACAGTCCTGCGCCAGAGACGCCGTCGACGATCGCGTGATGCATCTTGGTCAGCGTCGCGACCCGGCCGCCGCTGACGCCTTCGATCACCCACATCTCCCACAGCGGGCGGGAGCGGTCCAGCTTGTACGACATCAGCCGGCCCACGAGCTCCTCGACCTCGCGCCGCCCGCCCGGGGCGGGAACGCCGATGCGCCGCAGGTGGAAGTCGATGTCGAGATTCTCGTCCTCGACGAACCACGGCCGGTCCAACCCCAGCGGGGCCGGGGTGACCCGCCAGCGCAGCTGCGGCAGTTGCGGCAATCGCTCGATCAGGAGCTGGCGAACCCGCTCAAAGCTGTAGTTCGGCGCATTGGTGGTGTCGCAGATCGCCAACCCACCGATGTGCATGTGCCAGCCCGCCGTTTCGGCAGACCAAAACGCCGCGTCGACGCCCGAAAGTCGCTGCATCGACAGAGACTAGCCCGCAAAGCGTTCCGCCGAGGGCAGCTCTGCACCAAAAACTCGGTGAGTTAGCTCTCGGCCGCCACATGCTTGGCGTGCACCTCGTCGGCGGGACGAGCCTCGGTCTGCTCCTTGGCCCAGCGGTAGTCGGGTTTGCCGGCCGGGGAACGCTTGACCTCGTCGACGAACCACAGGCTGCGGGGGACCTTGTAGCCGGCGATCTCGGTCCGGGCGCAGGCGTTGATCTCGTCCAGCGAAGGCCGTGCGTCGCCGCGCGCCTGCACCACCGCGGCCACATGCTGGCCGTAGCGGGCGTCGGGCACCCCGACCACCAGCGCGTCGAAGACGTCGGGGTGGGTCTTGAGGGCGGCCTCGACTTCTTCGGGGTAGATCTTCTCGCCACCGGAGTTGATCGACACCGAGCCGCGGCCCAGCATCGTGACGCTGCCGTCGGCCTCGACCTGTGCGAAGTCGCCGGGGATCGCGTAGCGCACGCCGTTGATGGTGCGGAACGTCTCGGCGGTCTTCTTCTCGTCCTTGTAGTAGCCGACCGGGATGTGGCCGCGCTTGGCGATGATGCCCCGCACGCCCGAGCCGGGCTGGACCTCGTTGCCGTCCTCGTCGAGCACCACGGTGGTTTTGTCGATGGTGACCCGCGGCCCGCCGGTGTGGGCTTCGCCCTTGGCGACGATGCTGGTGCCGCCGAAACCGGTCTCCGAGGATCCGATGGAGTCGGTGATGATCCGGTTGGGCAGCAACTCCAGCAGCCGTTCCTTGATGCTCGGGCTGAACAGCGCCGCGGTGGACGCCAGCAGGAACAGCGACGACAAGTCGTACTCGTTTCCGGCGTCCTGATGAGCCAACAGTGCATCCAGCAGCGGACGCGCCATCGCGTCACCGGTGAAGAACAACAGGTTGACCTTGTGGTCGTGGATGGTGCGCCACACCTGATCGGCGTCGAACTCCGGTGCCAGGACCACGGTCTGGCCGCTGAACAGCGACATCCAGGTCGCCGACTGGGTGGCGCCGTGGATCATCGGCGGGATCGGGTGGCGGACCATCGGCGGGTTGGCGACGGCTTGCTTGGCCAGGTCGTACTCGTCGGCGATCGGCTCGCCGGTGGCGAAGTCGGTGCCGCCGAACAGCACCCGGTAGATGTCCTCGTGGCGCCACATCACGCCCTTGGGGAAACCAGTGGTTCCTCCGGTGTAGAGCAGGTAGATGTCGTCAGCGCTACGCGGCCCGAAGTCCCGCTCCGGCGAGCTCTGCGCCAGCGCGGACTCGAACTCCACGCCGCCGTAGCGCTGGTAGTCCAGATCGCTGCCGTCCTCGACCACCAGGATGGTCTTGACGTTCGGGGTGTCGGGCAGCACGTTGGCCACCCGGTCGGCGTACTGGCGCTCGTGCACCACCGCAACCATGTCCGAGTTGTCGAACAGGTAGCGCAGTTCGCCCTCGACGTAGCGGAAGTTGACGTTGACCAGGATGGCGCCGGCCTTGATGATGCCGAGCATCGCGACGACGATCTCGTTGCGATTGCGGCAGTACAGGCCGACCTTGTCGTCCTTCTTGACGCCCTGGCTGATCAGGTAATGGGCCAGCCGGTTGGCCTTCTCCTCCAGCTGCCCGTAGGTCAGCTGGTCAGGCCCACAGATCAGGGCAACCCGATCCGGTACGGCGTCGATGGCGTGTTCGGCTAAGTCGGCGATGTTGAGAGCCACAACACACAAACTAGAACGTGTTACATTTCGATTTCAAGTCGAGATTCCAACCCGGAAAGGCGGACGCCGGTGAGCGAGTCGTCAGAACAGCCCCACGCCCTCGTTGAGCAGCGCGGACACACGCTGATCGTCACCCTCAACCGGCCAGAGGCCCGCAACGCTCTTTCCGGCGAAATGCTGGCGATCATGGTCGAGGCGTGGGACCGCGTCGACAACGACGACGAGATCCGCTCGTGCATCCTGACCGGCGCCGGTGGTTATTTCTGCGCGGGCATGGACCTCAAAGCGGCCAACAAGAAGGCACCCGGCGACTCCTTCAAAGACGGCAGCTACGACCCGTCGCGTATCGACGGCCTGCTCAAGGGGCGCCGGCTGACCAAGCCGCTGATCGCCGCGGTGGAAGGCCCGGCCATCGCCGGGGGCACCGAGATCCTGCAGGGCACCGATATCCGCATCGCCGGTGAAAGCGCCAAGTTCGGCATCTCCGAAGCCAAGTGGAGCCTGTACCCGATGGGCGGTTCCGCGGTACGACTGGTGCGCCAGATTCCCTACACCATGGCCTGTGACCTGCTGTTCACCGGTCGACACATCACCGCCGCCGAGGCGCTGGAGATGGGCCTGATCGGCCAT
>Ga0182738_1000215_pt1 | contig 88397 bp, 70 predicted proteins | sample eDN5th30CBELigMG_FD_128876 | JGI IMG/M metagenome (GOLD analysis project Ga0182738, IMG submission 128876) | Enriched Miracle-Growth compost microbial communities from Emeryville, California, USA - eDNA 5th pass 30_C BE-Lig MG (version 2)... ... | reverse complement strand
TGTTCTTTTTTTTTTTTTGTTTTTTTTTTTTTTTCTTCGTTCATTTTTGTTGTGGTTGTAATCTCACCCCCCCCCCCCCCCCCCCCCCCCCAGTTTGACTATATTTCCTGGGCGAAGGCGTCATCTGCCATGTGAGGGACAACGTGTTCGTCAAAGATGCCGTCAGCATGCGTTCACTCTGATTGAACTGCTGGTGGTCATTGCGATCATTGCCGTGTTGATTGCGTTGTTGCTGCCCGCAGTGCAGCAGGCCCGTGAAGCGGCCCGTCGCAGCCAATGTAAAAATAATCTCAAACAACTCGGGCTGGCACTGCACAATTACCACGATACCTTCAATGCATTTCCCGCGTCGATTTTGCGAATTGACGCAGCTCAGCGCCCTTCAGGCTGCACGTGGCAAACCTATCCCGGTCACAGTTGGCGGGTCGGGATTCTTCCCTATATCGAGCAGGCGACGCTCTATAATTTGCTGTCATTCACCTATCTCAGTAATTGCTATAACGGGACCATTGATGGCGATGGAAAGATTTCAGGAAGCGGCAATGTTCGTGCTCAGATCATTCCTCCCTATATTTGCCCGAGTGATTCCACACGTGCCAACATCATTTCCGGCTGGGCAGGTTCCAACTACCAGGAGTTCCTGGGAGCCAGTGCGAATTTCGCCAGTGCGACTTCGTCGGCAAACCTGAGGATTGTGGGAGTTTTAAATGATGTTGGCTGTCGTATGGCAGACATCACTGATGGGACCAGCAATACGCTGATGGTCGGTGAAATTTTTCGTGGGACTCCGTTCATCGAATTTGCCCGTCCCGCCAATCGCACCAACCAGCGTGGCTATGCATGGATTACCGGCGGTAATTACGGTGCAATCGGGACGAATATCCCGCCGAATTATTCTGAGGGATACGTCATGCCCGCGACCACTCCTGCAGCAGCGGACCCGACTGCGCGTTACGACCAGATGGCCTGGGCGAACGACTTCAATCCCGGAGCGAGCGATCGTCGTTCTTCCGGTGGAAGTAAACATACCGGAGGAATACAGGTTTTGAAGGCTGATGGTTCTGTCGGTTTCATCAGTAACAATATCAATCTTCAGGTGTATGCCAATACCGCGACATACCAGGGTGGTGAAGTGGACGTAATCCGGTTCTAGACCAGTTTGGTCATTGTTCGATCACACTCGGCCTTGAATTCCTTGTCTTTCACCAGGATCCGCGTGATCGGTCATTTGCAACTCCGCTCTAACAGCCTGTTGAAAAAGAGAAAATCCGGGCCGGACAGAAATGTCCGGATCACGTTTTTTAATGAACCGGAAGCCTCTGGCGGCACAGGCATTCCTGTCTCTGTCTTTTCAACAGGCTGTCAGGTGATCGCGATTGACCGAGAACCGTGCTTCATCGTTTGACATGAAGACCGTATTTTTTCTTGAATCCTCCAAATGCCTTCGCTTCCGCGATGTTTTAAAATGAAAAATCTCCCTGTAGTTCGTTCTCTCGCAGCGTTTACGCTCCTTTGTGCCTTGGGGTGCGGCAGCCGTTCCGGAAAAGCCCCTGATCTGTTCAGTGGCTATCCTGAGGTCCGGGCATTTGCGGAAGATGCATTGATGATGGTGGGGCCGCCTGCCACCGCGAATGACTGGGCCGGAGTCAAGAAAGGGGCGACTTCTCCTTCATTTGTCAGCCAGGCTGAAAGGATCATCAACAGTACGGTCCCGCCCGGAATCGCCCATGGAGCCGAACTCAAAAATGACGTCGACACGCACCTTAAGGAATTGATGGAGATTGCCAAAACCGGAAAGGGGCCGGATGTGGAAGCTGCTTATAAAGACTTCAAGTCGGCATGGGATAAGCTGGCAGGCGCTGTCGACGCTGCATCACGATAAACTCGAATATTCATCGGCCATAAAGCATCTGTTACGTTTTTCCGGGCTTGCGGACTCGAATCCAGTGGTCATGAAAGTAAACGCCGGAATGGACCTCGATGGGGGGCATGTGGCAGCGAATACAGTCCTGCCGGGAAGAGACCGGGCAGGCGACTTGATCGTCCGTTTCTGGTGCATGGCACTCTAAGCATGACCTGACCACCTTTTCTGTATCAGATCCCGAAGGAAGGTGCGGGTCATGACATTTTGAACAACTCAGCAAACCGCCCGATTTTTTGAAGCATGCGCTTTGCAATAGCGCAGCCGGCTGGAACCGGGCCAGTTGTTTTGATTCTGACGTCAACTGTTGTGGCGGTAAGTCCTCCGGCAGCCGATGGCATTTTCCACAAGCCTGGATTTGTTTCATCACTTGCTGCGCTGTTTCTGCTTTGAGGGATAACAGGCTCGATGCAGCGATCCCGCGTTCGGCATTTGCGACATGTTCTCTTCCTGGGCCATGACAGGCTTCGCACTGCACATTGGGGATGACGTTGACCAACTGGTGATTACGGATCTCATGAGTTGTTGTATGGCACCCGATGCATCGGTCTGCGGTATCGAAAGATTGTAATTTTCCAAATTCCTCAACCGGTTCCGTTGCACGAATTCCCTGCTGGCCAGGTGTCAATTTCAGGTCGTCTTGAAAGAGCGAGACCCTGTGCTCAATGCAAGCGGTTTCTCCATCCTCGCCGGGGACCAACGTGATGATCGTCGCGGCTTGTTGATTGGATCCCAGCAAGTACTGGAGCGGAAACGCCTGGGAACCGAACTTTTCCGGAATCGTAACCTGCAACCCGCCGGCAGGGCGATTCTCATAGACGAACGTCACATTCCGTTCTGGGTCGGCAAAATGGCGGCCCACCCATTTCTGGGTCATCGTTGAGTTCTTCAAGTCAAAAAATGTCTGGGCATGTCCCGTCTGCAAAAAGTTTTTTACGATGTCGGCGTGGCATGACAGGCATGTTGCCGATCCAAGAAAATCCCCCGGCTGATAAGAAGGGGAATGGTTATCCATGGATGAGGATGCCTCTGGAGGACGATGTTTGCAGGAGGACATGGTGACAGCAAACGGCAGAAACACGATCAGCACAACAGATTTCAATAAGAGGCCATATCGCTGCCAAAGGTCGTCAGCGATTCGTTGCCGCTGAAATGTATGCTGACTCTCGCAACGATTGATTCGCGTCATCTGACTCCTGGAGATAAAAGATAAGTGCACGTATACGGGCTGCTCTCGTGCATCCTCGCGATTTTACAGTTTAATAGAATTCATCGGCCTGGAGGTCTTTTTCCGAGAGCAGGTGATGGCCGTGGTCCAGCAGGACCTGGCGGGCATGATCGATATCATCGACATAAACCGCAATCGCGCCCTTGCGAGCCCGGCGATACAGCAGGGGATAGGTATAGGCGATGTTCATTTCGGCTGACATCAACGTGCGGAAGATTGTTCCGAAGGGATCCGGCTCGTCCGGTAACTCCACTCCCAGGATGTCATTCTCGATAAAGTTGAACGTTGTTAACGCGAGGATTTCGCGGACCCGGTCGGTATCCTCGACAATCACCCGCGCGACCGAGAAATCGCTGGTATCCACAGTGCTCAAGGCCACGATTTTCAAATCGTGACGTTCCAGCTGCTTGAGCAATTCATGCAGCCGGCCCACCCGGTTTTCCATGAAGATGCAGAACTGCCGCAGGCAGGGCCAGTCGCGGCTGCGCATGGTCAATGGCTGGACGGGAACATCGTCATCGTCGCTGAACGGCATTGTCGTTGTCCCTCATGGTTTCGTCGAATCTCTCCGGTGGCTGTGGGTCGCCTGTTCCTCCTGGATTGCCCGATCCCCGGAAACTTGTTCCCGATCAGAAATCCCGAGACATTCGTCTCTTGCGAACATCCGGAATCTTTTCACAGCAACAGCATTTCTGACCGTCACGGTAGGAAAATCAGCGAAAGTGGTCAAACTCAAGAGATGAGCGATGATATTTATTCTACTTCCGATCCCTTATCGAGAACGCTTCCGATGAGCAGGGCTGAACAGGGAACTTGCCAGGGCAAGACAATGACAACGCCCCCTCCCCTTTTGAAGACCCTTTTGTGCGACATGGGAAATGTGCTGGTCTTTTTCTGCCATGAACGGATGTGCCGGCAGATTGGTGAATTATGCGGTCGGACAGCCGATGAGATTCGCCAGTATCTCCTCGATTCCTCGTTGCAATGGGAGTTCGAACGAGGATTTATTGATGAACGGAAACTCCACGCGCGATTGCAGAAGGTTCTGGACTGTTCACTCGATTATAGCGAGCTGGTCCAGGCCACAGCGGATATTTTTGAATTGAATTCGACCATGCTTCCCGTGCTTTCCGCTTTAAAAGAGCAAGGGGTACGGCTGGTGCTGTTTTCCAACACCTGTATCAGTCATGTTCGCTTCATTCGGAATCGTTGGAACATTCTGGACTTGTTCGATCATCTGGTCCTGTCGTATGAAGTTGGAGCAGTGAAGCCGGAAGACGAAATTTACTGGGCGGGGCTGAAAGCGATCGATTGCGCTCCGGAAGAATGCCTGTATGTGGACGACATTGCTGCCTATGTGGAAAAAGGACAAACATTCGGACTTCATGCTGAAGTGTTCACCAGCACTGCTGCGTTCGTCCGGACCCTGGCCGATTATGGAATTCATGGACTGCCAGGATAGCAGTCGCTGAACACCGGGGAGCGCGGTCGGTTTGCTCCGGCGATTCAAGTTTCCCCAGAATCCTCGCCCGCAGAGAAATTTTCATCGTTTGCGGGATGGCTTCCTTTAGACCAGTTTAGTCTTTGTTCTATCACGCTCGGCCTTGAATTCCCTGTATTTCACCAGGATTCGCGTGATATACCATTTGCAACTCCGCTCTCATTCAAAACGAATGGTCTTCCATGGCTGATCAACGTGAAATTCTGGCTGAGGGAAAATATCTGAAACTGGTGAAGGAAGGGACATGGGAATATGCCGAGCGGACCCGGGGGATCCGGGCGGTCGCCATTGTGGCCCTTACGCGAAAGGGGGAAATGATTTTTACGGAACAATACCGAGTCCCCTGCAAATGTCGGGTGATTGATCTGCCGGCTGGTCTGGTGGGAGATGAACCAGGATGCGAGCACGAACCGGAACTGGAAGCGGCCCGCCGGGAACTGCTTGAAGAGACCGGGTTTATCGCAGAGACATTCGAAAAGCTGGTCTGTGGACCTACCACCGCTGGGCTGGCTTCCGAACGAGTCACATTTTACATGGCGGAAAATTGTGATCGGGTCGCTTCCGGAGGCGGAGTTGCTGGAGAAGAGATTCAGATTCACCTTGTTCCGGCATCGGAGGCGCTGGGCTGGATGCGGGAGGTTGAAAAAGAGGAGAGACAGATTGACGTGAAAACCTGGTTCGCTGCTGCCTGGATGGCCCACCGGAATCCCCATTGAATCAGGAATTCGGGAATAATCTTCAACCCTTCGCCGTGGTCCGATTTCATTTCATTCGAGGTTACTGAGATTCACATCGTCCCGGTTTGAAGAGACATGTTCAAAAACGTGTGAACTCTGGAGCGGGACTTCATTCTGAAGCAGCCAGCACATCTGTTGCTTCCGTGGCGGGAGCCGGTGACGCTGGCACTTCTCTGGTCTTGCCGTCCAGCAGGCAACTGATGTTGACGTCTCCCAGCAGGTTGATCATGGTCCGGCAACGGTCCAGGAACCAGTCCACTGTTAACAGCAGGGCAATGTATTCTGTTGGAAGTTTGACCGCGGTGAAGACCAGCGTCATGGTCACCAGACCGGCTTCCGGAATTCCGGCGGCTCCGACGGAGGCAATGATCGACGTCAGCACAACGGCCAGTTGGTGGGACAGGGTCAGATGCTGGCCGATCAGCTGGGAAATGAAGAGTGCGGACATTGCTTCATAAAGTGCCGTGCCGTCATTATTGAAATTGGCGCCCACCAGGGCTCCCATGCTGGCCGATTTTTCCCGCAACCCGACTTTTTCGGTCAGACAGGCATAAGTGACCGGCATCGTGGCTGTGGAACTGCTGGTGGAAAACGCCATGACCAGTGCATCCCGGACCCCTTTCAGCACCTCCAGCGGGTGCGGCCATGAAAAGAGCTTGATCCGCAGCAGATACCAGCCGGCTTGCAGCGACAAGGCCAGCAAGACCGCGAAAATGAAGCCCCCCATGGCGCGGAGCGGGCCAAAGCCTTCCGTTCCGATGACTTTCGCCACAATGGCGAAAACTCCTACCGGGACCAGTTGAATGATCCAGTGCAGCATCTGGAGCAGAACGTGATAGGCAATCTCCACCAGGTCCTGAATATTGGTAATGGATTTGCTTCGAACCTGTCGCAGCGCGACTCCGAATGAGATCGCGATAATAATCACTCCGATAATATTCTGCCGGTCTCCCAGGGGCCCCAGAATGCTTTTCGGAACATTCTCCACCAGCAGTTCCAGGGGAGATTTGTGGGCATCGTTCGCTTTTTTGGCGGGCAACTCCAGTGGATACCAGGTCCCCGGCTTGAGCGTATTCGCAACCGCGAGTCCAATCAGAATGGCGACGGTTGTGTTCAGGAGCAGCAGAAACGCCAGGCGGCCCGCCGTCTTCCCTTCCACTTCGGTGGTCATCAGGACGTGTGTGACGGCAATGAGAATCAACGGAGGGGCCAATGCCCCCAGAAGTTGCAAAATCACCTTGGCGGGAATTTCCAGAATCAGGGCCTGCTTGCCCAGCAACAGTCCCGCCACAATTCCCAGAACCATGGCAATCAGGATCCGGAAGTACAGGGGAAGTGAATTCCATCGTCCCAGGAGAGAACCCGTGGCGCGGGAAACAGCCGTCATGATCTTTCCTCATCAAGCCCGTAACGCGACAGCGTCTCCTGAGAGGTGCGAGACGATGACGATCGTGGATGACACTTTTTTCTCCGGTGATCAGTTCTTCCATGCCTTCCTGCATCAATCCGGAACATCGGGAAGGCCGGAGCCGGGGTCCGTCCAGCCGTGGCACACTGTCCCGTGTTCGATACAATTCGTCCAGCGTTTTGACCGGAACGCTTGCAAAAAAATCTGGATTCCAATGGTTTCATTTCCATTCCGGTCTCTTGATTTCATGGAATTTGATTGTTCAATCAGAAAATCTCCCGTCCTGATCCCTCGACGAAAGTCTGACCTGTGGCTGCCGATCTTCCCGAAGAATCCACTCCGGATGAACACCCTCCCGAGGCCCGGGAACGCGCTCGGGATGACGATTCACTGGATGAAATGCCCGAATTTGAAGAACTGACTCCCGAACTCATGGAAGACGAGTGCCGTCGGGGAGACACCATGCTCCGCGGGGCGCTGGTGCTGCTGGCGGTTCTTCTCAGTTGGACAACGATCACCGAATCCCGGTTGCTGGTCGATATTCGTAGCGGAGAATACATGCTCTCGCATGGAATTCTGCCGCCGCATGGGGACGTTTTTTCAGGATCGGCGGCTGGTCGAACCTGGGTCAATCCCGGCTGGCTATCCGATCTGCTGATGGGAGGACTGCACCGGGTTCTGGGTTTCCCATCCTTGACGTTGCTCTGCGTGGCAACGGTCTGCGTTGCTTTTCTGCTCCTGGTCCGGATTGGAATTCCGGGCCTGTCGACCTGGTGGGGATCTTGTTGTGGACTGCTGGTGGTGGTGGCCCTGTTTCCAATGTATCAGCCGGGGGCATCGACATTCACGATCCTGGGGTTGGCCATTCTGCTGTATTGTCTCGCGAGTGAGAGCCAGCTTCCCGCGAATGCGGAGGTTTACGGTTCCCTCAATCGCTTCTCGTGGAGCCTTCCGTATGTTCCGCTGCTGTTTTTGATCTGGGCCAATGTGGATCCCCGGGCCTGGGCGGGCCTGTGTTTACTCCTATGTTTCCTGGTGGGTGACTCGCTGTCACGCCTGTTGTCCGGGCATCGCCAGAGTCGTCGTGACTGGGGTGTTTTTCTGGTGACTGTCATGGTCGTTTGCGTGCTGACTCCCTGGCCGGTGCAAACGCTTCTTTACCCGCTGCATTTCTGGCGGGATCTTCGCGCGGTTCAAACGTATTCCATTGTCAGTGACCTTTTCCCGGTCGGAATGATTCATGGTTATCTGGACCGGACCTTCTGGAATCAGTTGAATCTCTTCCACCTGTCGGCGCTGGTCCTGTGGGGTGTCTCGCTGATCACGTTGCTGTTGAATTTCCGGCGGCTGCATCTGAGTTGGCTGCTGGTCTGGGTGGCTGCGAACCTGCCCGGGCTCGTCAGCGAAGAATGGCTCTGTTATGCCGCCATTGTGAACGCTGTGATTGCCACTCTGAATGGTCAGGAATGGTATCGTTCCCGATTTTCCCTGGAGTATGCCATTGACCGTTGGAGCATTTTCTGGGGACGAGGAGGACGGGCCGTTGTTGTTGTGTCGTTTTTATGGATTGCTTATCTCGCCATAAACGGAGCCCTGATGGGACCGCAGGGGCGCCGGTTGGGTTTGGGACTCGATCCCCGCTGGAGAGCGCGGATTCAAAGCCTGGAACAGAACGTCGTCCAACACACCTATTCCGATCGAGTTTTCCCGACACTGCCTGCCCAAGGAGACCTGTTGATCTGGCTCGGAAAAAAACCGTTTATTGACAGCCGTCTCGACTTGTATCTGAATGGAAAGGAAAATCTATTCGAAACCCATCAGGCCATTCGGGCCTCATTATTTGCGCCGTCCACAAAAAAAAATCCGGCTGATCAGATCTTGTGGAAAGAGAAACTGCGTGATTTCCAGATGAGTGACGTTCTGGTCCGGCTCTGGGGACCCGTTCCCCCCTATGAACCCTTCCTGAAGATGATGGCCAATCCCGACTGGTCGATGACCGGCCTGGGGGCTGCCGGAGCCAATTTCACCCGGATCGATCTTCCGGAGGAATCACTGATTCAGCACGTCCGCAAATATTCCGCCACCCACTTCGCCGAAATGGCGTTTCGTCCGAAACCTGTTCCAAAATTCCCTGAGTTACAGGGAGTCTGGCCGCTCCCGGTTTCCCGTTATGACAAATGGCTCGTACAGAAACTCCAGGTTTCTTCCAATGTTGCCGAACTGGCTGCGCATTACGACAACCTGCTTTCAGCGATGCAAGAGCAGATGCCGCTGGACCGGGCTTGCGGACTCGCCATGCTCGCGGTGCGCGGAGGACGTGAGGCCCTGGCTCAGAATCCGAACGATCCGCTGGCGTATCGCGTTCTTGCTCGGGCATATCATTTTCTGGCGCAAGGAGAGCAGCAGGTCTCCCGATCCTCCGGCGTGGCCCTCAACTCGGGGACTTATGATATCCAGTCCCTCGCCATGATTCACGCCGCAGCCATTGCCAGCGGAGGCAATCCCATCGATCTCCAGTTACTGCTGGAAACGGTGATGGCCCGCCAGCAGATCGATCTGTCATTGAAGACGTTGACTCGCCTGCGGGAACAACTCAAAACGTTGCCGGCGGGGGCCATTTCTTCTCAGCGGCAGGAAGAATTCACCCGGTTGTCGGAAGATCTTTCCAAACGCGTGGACGATGTCCAGGCACGCATTGAGGCGGCCCGCGCCAACAATGCCCAGCGTCCGCAACTGGTCTCCGTGGCCTTGCAGGGACACTGTCCGGGACTGGCCCTGTCCATTCTGGAAGAAGACCTGACCGAACTGGAACGGGCTCCCGATTTGAAACTGCTCCATGGCACGCTGCTCATGCAGACCGGTGCATTCGACCTGGCACTCCAAACGCTGGAGAGCATGGAAGCGCCTGTGATGGCGGCTGCGAAAGATCCACGGATGCAGCCCCTGGTGGCGGAATGGAGGAACCAGACCGCCAATGCCAATCTGGGGACAGGAGACCTGGAGCGAGCCCTCAATCTCTGGCAGGAGAACGACCAGTCGTCGATTCGCGCCGCCGTTCAGGCATTGCTGCAAATGCCGTTTGCTTCGCTGGGAGTCCCGATTCAATATGAACTTTGGCCCGCTTTCACCGCGCGGCTGGCCGCCAATGCCGCCATTGAGATCCCGGAACAGGTGGGACAACTCCAGTTGCAGGCGGCACGTGCGGAACTTGAGCTGGGACAACTCGACAAAGCAAAATCTCGCTTGCAGTTACTTCTCAAGGAATACCCGGAAACATCCTGGCGGTTTGTCGCTGCCTTCTACCTGCAAGAACTGACGGGAAAAAAAGTGGATGTGGCCCCCTTGAAGTTGTCCACACCCGTGGAAGACGAAAAATCCGCCGAAAAAATGGATCCGGAGAAAAACCTGGCCTCCCCCAGCGATAAAAAAACGAACAGCAGCGATCAATCCAGCAAGAACAAGAAACCTGCCGGGAGTGGGAAACCACAGGACTCTTCGGAAAAGAAACCTGCTGAAAAGAACTCTTCTGAAGCAAAGCTTTCCACCGATGACAAAACGCCGCCCCCCTGATTCACAGCCCGCGTCGCTGAAAGCGTCGTCGCGGTAGCTTCGAGCAAAGAAGCCCGTTGCAGTTCGAGGAGAGGAGAATTGGCCGAGGCTCTTGTTGAAGCGGACAGCTCTGGATTGCAGCCGAAACGGGCTTCTGACGCCGCGATGGCCGCCACACTGTTCCGGCATCGCCCCGCTGCAATGGCCGTCATTGTTTTTGCGATCGGAATTTCTCTGGGGGCGGGGACGTTTCTCAGTGGAGTTCAATGGGGAGTACTGACGTTCCTGGGCCTTTGCAGTTCATTGTTCTTCTGCGTCATTCTTTCTCGTTTACCATTTCATTGGGTTCCTGTCTTCAAGCCGCTGAAGAAAAGTTCCCGTTCGAAGAAGATTCTGTTTCGTGAATATGCCGCTTCGCTGTCGGTTTTGCTCACATTCCTGGCCGCTGGGGGACTCCGGGCTCATCTTGTCGCCAGAATTCTGCCCGAAAACGACCTCGTGACGTTGACACAAACCGAACCACAGCTGGTTCGTGTCCGGGGAATCATCGCCAGTCCTGTGGAAATCCGGGAAAGCAAGTTTGGTCCGCGAATCCCATCGTGGCTGGAAGTTGACCGGTCCACCTGCACCTTCGACTGTGAAGCGGTTCATCAGCCGGATGGCTGGATTGCAGTGGGCGGACGGGCCCGGATGGATGTGTCCGGTCATCTGGTGCATGTTCGCGTTGGTGATCGCGTGGAGGTCTTCGGGCAGATGACTCGGCCTTCCCCTCCGGTGAACCCCGGCGGATTTAACTTCGCGGACTATCTGAAACGGCATGGAATCAGTGTGATCATGCGGGTTGAGCACCCGGTCGCCATCACACGGATTGAGACCGTGACCACCTGGAGATGGACTCTGGCCCGTTGGCGGGATGCCTGTCGGACAGCCTGTCGTCAACTCCTTTTTGAACAATTGAAGCCGGAAGAATGCGGGCTGGCGACGTCATTGTTGATCGGGGACCGCACTTTGCTTTCCGACGACTTGCAGGATCAGTTCATCCAGACCGGTACCATGCATCTGCTGGCAATTTCCGGGCTGCATGTGGCCAGTGTGATTGGCATTGCGCTCCTCTTTTGCCGCATGGGACGTCTGTCCGCCCGCACGACATTCGCGGTGCTGCTTGCATTGTTGCTGGTATTCGTTTTTGTGACGGACCTGGGGCCTCCCGTATTGCGGGCCGCGATCCTGGCACTGGTCGCGCTCCTGGGAATGATTCTTGTCAGCCAGTATGACACGATGAATGCACTGGCTGTCAGTGCGCTTCTGCTCCTGCTTCGCAATCCGCTGGACCTCTTCGATATCGGCGCACAACTCTCCTTTCTGGCGGTCGGCGCCATTCTCTGGGCCAATCGCTGGAGTCCTCCCGTATTTTCCCGGGATGATTCCATGACGGCATTGCTGGACCAGTTGTCTCCCTGGCGGCGGCGGCTGAAAACGATCCGGAGATACTTCTGGAACGTGTTTGCCATGACCGCAGCCGTCAACCTGGCGACGCTTCCCATGACGATCGGCACGTTTCATCTGGTGGCCCCTGTCGGACTTTTATTGAATCTGGTGCTGATTCCGTATCTCGGCGTTGTGCTGGGACTGGGATATCTGCTGTTGATCGGAGGGCTGCTCCTGCCTGCCACCGCCAGCGTGCTGGCAATTCCCTTTCACTGGAGTCTGTCTCTGTTGCAGCAGTCCGTCGCCTGGGGGCAGCATCTTCCCGGCGGACACCTGTTCGTTCCCGCGATTCCATTGTGGTGGTTGTCGCTGTTCTATGTTCTTTTATTGTTGGCCTGGCCCTTGGTGGCCTCTCCCCGGCTTACTCAGAAATCCTTTGTTGCTTTGCTGGGATGGTGCGTCGTCGGGTTGCTCCTGCCGTTTCTTCCCGCATCGCGCGGGGTTTTGCGATGCACTTTTCTGTCCGTGGGACATGGACTGGCGACGCTGATTGAATTTCCCAGCGGAGAAACACTTCTCTATGACAGCGGAACGATTGGCGATGGCACCCGGGCCACGCAGGCCATTTCCAATCTTCTCTGGCATCGCGGAATCTCTCATGTTGATGCAGCCATTGTTTCTCATGCCGATCACGATCATTTCAGCGGCCTGTTTGGACTGCTGGACCGAATGCCGGTCGGACAGTTATTCATCAACCGGCAGTTTCTTGATTTCCGCCAGCGGGGTGTGGAAGATCTGTGTGAACTGGCCGTCGCCCGGGGAACACGAGTGAAGATCATTCAGGCGGATGATCGGCTGGCGTTCCCGCATTCAGAAAAATCTCCTGCGGAAGTTCGCGTTGTCTATCCGCCGTCCGTGCTTTCTTCCCGCTCCGACAATGCCGCCAGTCTGGTCCTTCAGATCAACTATGCCGGACGATCCATTCTGCTGACCGGTGATCTGGAGAAGGAAGGGCTTCGCGACGTGCTGGCCCTTCCGGGGGCTCCGACGGACATCCTGCTCTCTCCACATCACGGCGGCAAAGTGATGAATGTTCTTGATCTCTATGACTGGGCATTGCCGCAATATGCTGTTGTCAGCAGCAATCAGCGGGACCTGCCGGCCCTCGCGGAAATTCCTGCGTCCTGCACCCTGCTCAATACCGCTATCAGCGGAGCCATCACGTTCGAAATCCACCCGGATGGCCGGTTGGACGTGCATCAGTATCACTCCGCCGCCAAAAACAGGGACGGCCGGAAAACACAAGAAGCTGGATGATCTCTCAGGTCATCCAGCTTCGGTGTGATTCACGATGTGAAATTTCGACAGGAGTTGCCCTTTCTCAAGGGGCGGTGGACTCCTCATTCCGCCTGTTGCCGTCAGCAACAGGCTCTCAATCACCGGAACAGGGAATAGCAGCCACCGTGCCAAAGAGATGACTGAAATGAGCATGAAGTCTGCAAAGTGTTTCCGTTAAGTGACTTGCGAAAACATGCAGCGTCTGAATGGGGGAGAAGGCTTCTTGGAATTCTGTAAATTTTGCACGGGGAAACGACGTCCAATTGCAATATCTGCCATGGTGGATCAGTGCCGCCAGCCCGTTCGCGCCAGACTGGTCGCGATGTTTGAATCGAAAATGCTGGCTCCGAAAACGGAGTGGTGGCAATTATTCGGGCATCCCGGCGCGACATTCCACATCAAGACAACTCATTGACGGAAGTCGGTCTCCGGGAGGTGTCCCTGCTTATTTCGCGGCGGCCTGAAGTGTTTTGAAACGGGCCCGCAGTTTTTTCAGCTGGTCTGCATCGGCGGCCTCGTCGATCAAATTCTGTTCTTCAAACGGGTCGTCCGTCAGATGGAAGAGTTCCTCGGTCTGGAATTCGGGCCAGAGGATGTATTTCCATTCTTTGCTGATCAGTGCTTCCGAGGAAGGGATAAATGTCTTGTTCCGGATCGTTCCATGTTCGTAGAAGAAATCGGTTCGCCAGTCTGGGGGAATTCCCTTTAAGTAGAGCGGGGCCAGATCGCGTCCCTGCATGGTCTGGGGAATTGGACTTTTCGCCGCTGCCAGCATCGTGGGCGCCAAATCCACGTTCAACGTAATGGCATCGCACGATGTTCCTTGTTTGGTTTCCGGCATCCGGGGATCACGAATGATGAGCGGAATGCGGACGCTTTCTTCATAGGGATACCATTTATCAGCAAGGCCATGTTCCCCCAGAAAATAACCGTTGTCCGTGGTGAAAATGACCAGGGTTCGTCCGCGCTGCCCTTGCCGGTCGATCTCTTCCAAGAGCCGGCCGCAGGTGGCATCGACTTCCGAAATCAGCCGGTAGTAATTTTTGACGTACTCCTGAAATCGTTCGGGAGTATCGAACCTCCAGTGCCAGCGATGGCGTCCCTCATTTTTTTCGTTGGCAATGAATGACGGCAAGCGATGAAAAAAGTCGTCTCCCGCTGTTCGAGGGACGGGAATGCTGACATCCTGATACAACTTCAGGCTTTCCGGCTGAGGCAGATACTGCAACGGATGGGCATCTTCCGCATGGACGGCGGAAAAGGCGACTGTCAGACAAAAGGGCTTCTCCGCGGGGCGCTGGCGAAGAAATTCCAGGGCATCCTGTTCATTCTGCCGGGTGACGTGAACTCTCGTTCCATCCGGACGCTGAGACCAGTATTTCGATCGGGTGATCCGCATGAAATCGAAACTCTCCGCGTGGACTGGCCCGGTGTACCATTTCCCGACATGACCGACAAAATAACCCTGCCCGCGGAGGATCTCCGGATAAGTCTGTGCCCAGGGAGTCTGAAAGGCTTCAAATCCCCGATTGCCATGCCGGGACATCCATTGTCCGGTTAACAGCGTGGCTCGGCTCACCCCGCAAATCGACGTCGTTGCATAATTGTCTGTGAATCGCACTCCCTGTCTCGCCAGCTCATCAAGCTGGGGAGTCTGAACGACCGGATTTCCCGCACATCCCAGCGAATCGTGCCGCCAGTCGTCCGCATAGAGCAGCAGAATGTTCAGGGGCGGATCCGCACGCAGCGTGCGGAACGATCCGTGGCAGAGAAGAAACCACCCCATCGCCACAGCAGCAATCACACGCATACGATTTCCTTCGTTCTGGAGGCTGATGATCCGCTCCGGTGGATTGTGGATTTCTCGCGGAGTCCCCGCAGACTGGTCTGCCTGCCTGGTTCGAAATATGATAACAGGTCATTGATCCCTGTTCATTCGAGGAGAATGTGTGCTGTGAAACCGCTGCAAATGCTGGCTGTTTTAGGAACGTTGATCCTGTGCCTGGCGGGACTCTCATGGATGGTGAAGGTCTTTCCTTCAACGTTGTCTGCTCGGGCTCGCCCGTTTGCAAAAGATCCCGGTGTCGGTGAAGAGAAACTTCCGGACATCGATGATGTGGAGCCTCCTCAAAATCCGGACAAAGAGCACTACAATGACAATCCGTTTCAGCTTTCGGAAACGGGAGCCCAGCCTCATGCGGAACTCGTCGAGACGACATACGAATTTGGCCGGATGGGGCTCGGAAAAACAGGGAAACATGATTTTCTGGTCAAAAACACCGGGAAAGCGCCGCTGAAAATCGCCCGGGGACCCACTCAGTGCAAATGCACCGTCAGCGGATTAAAGGATCAGGAAGTGGCTCCGGGAGGCGAAGCGGCGATTCATCTCGCCTGGGAACCGAAAGCCACCGGACCATTTGCCCAGACCGCCACGATCTGGACCAACGATCCGCAGAATCCGAAATTAACCATCGGTGTCGAAGGGGAAATGTTCAGGGAAATCGATGTTCAGCCGGCGGAAGGCTGGAAGCTGGGAAACCTGACCAACTCCAAGCCTGTTGAATTTGGAGGCCTGATTCAATCCGCAGTCTTCAAGGAGTTCAAAATCACCGGGATCGATACTTCGTCGGATCGCGTCAAGCTGGAGGCGATTCCGCTGACCGAAGCGGAACTGGCGACTCCGGATTTGACCTATCTCTGCGGCTACCGGCTGAAAGGGGAACTGGCGGGTGTCAGCGATCCCGGAAAAATTTCGGAATCGGTCACCATTCATACCGATCTGCAAGAGTATCCCAAGTTTGAACTCCCCATCACCGCCACCCGTGTGGGAGCGATCACCATCATCGGTCCGCACTGGTTTGCGGGAGGCCCGCTCCTCGATCTGGGAAAGGTTTCCGCGGAAACCGGGAAAGAAATCAAACTGACCGTCATGATTCCTCCCGGAGAAGAGGAATTCAAATTCAACGGGGTCACGTCCGATCCGGGGTTTGTTCAGGTCCGTCTGAAACCGGAGAAGCTCGGAAAAGATCTCTCCCGCGAGCGGTATACCTTGTTCGTGACTGTTCCCCCCAACAGTCCGAAAGGGGTCTGGGGACAAGGACACGAAGGGAAGCTGGTCATCAAGACCAATCATCCGCAGATTCCCGAACTGGATATCCGGTTGCACCTGGACGTTCAATAATCAGCTGACGTCCGTTCGCGGATGCTGTAGCTGCTTTGTTGATGATCCGTGGTGGCCACGATCAGTTCCGCCAGGATCCCGACGGAGAGCGCCTGCGCGCCCAGCAGCTGCGCAGCGACGGAATAAACCAGCAACGGGCGGGTGCCAATCGGGTTTTCCGGCCAGAGATGAAACACATTCATCAGCATCCAGGCCATTCCCAGATAACACAGGCCCAGTGTTCCCAGCACAAAAAAGAACAGTCCGATTCCGCCAAACAGATGGAGCGGACGATGGGAATATCCGGTGAGGAATGTCACGGTCAATAAGTCGAGAAAGCCTCTCAGGAACCGTTTCACGCCATATTTCGAATGGCCGAACTGCCGGGCTCGATGATGCACCGCAACCTGGGTGACCCGGTAGCCCTGGGAATGCGCCAGCACCGGGATAAACCGATGCAATTCTCCATACAGCCGTAGATCGCGGGCAACTTCCGCGCGAAATAATTTGATTCCGCAGTTATGGTCCTGCAACTTCAGGCCGGTCATGCTGCTGACCAGCCAGTTGAAAACTTTACTCGGATAGACTTTGTGCCACGGATCGAGCCGCCGTTCTTTCCAACCGTTGACCACATCATATCCGGTCTGAAGTGTCTCCAGAAATTTTGGAATTTCCGCCGGGTCGTCCTGCAAATCGGCGTCCATGATCATCACCCTGTCGCCCCGAATCTCGGCCAGTCCCGCCGTTAACGCGGAGGCTTTCCCGAAATTGCGTCGAAAACGGATCCCTCGCGTCTGGAGATCTTCACCCGCCAGCTGCTGGATTTTCGACCATGATCCGTCCCGCGAACCATCATCCACAAAAATGATTTCCGCTTCGAGCCCGTTCCGCTGGCAGACATCCCGAATCTGACGATGCAGCTCCAGCAGGCTTTCTTCTTCATTCAGGACCGGAATCACAATCGACAACATCGAAACACTCATGGCTTTTCAGCAGGCGGTGAGGAGGCAGGGAGAACAGGCGGGAGACCGGTAGCATGACCCTCCTGGCTGGAAAAGGCAATCTGTTTCAGCCGGAAGTTCGATTTTGCCAGAACAGGCGATCCTGCGTCAGGATTCCGTCCCGTAACCCGCAACGCAGGCAGTACACTTCGTCTCCCCGCTGGATGTAGATTTCACCATGTAGAATGAGGTGATAATAGTCTTCGTCCGGATTTTTGGCGAAGCAGTAAATCTTGTCCCAACTGGTGAGGACGTGCGCTTTCCAGTTGTCTGCTTCCGGAACGTACAGCCGACAATCGCGATTTTCCCCGCCAGCGGCGGGAGGTGCCCATGGGGAAGCGGGGTGCTGTGGAGAGTCCATGTCTGTGTCTCGCAGAAAGATTGCCTGTCTTGCTTTTCGGTCTCAACCGCGATCTAAGTCGGTCAGGCGGTGTCCAATGATCTTCGGTTTGGGATTTGCATGTGGGGCAGGGAGGGGTGTCCAGGAATTCCATGAGTTCCTCGTCATTGGCACAGCCGGAGAAGTACAGGCGGATCATCTCAAACCTGCGCCTCGTGAGATTGTGACCGGTTGCCAGGGCCAACGGCAAGCTGGCGACGAACTTTCATTCGCAACGATTTGATGATTCCTTTCCGCAGAGCAGGGGCGAATACCGTGGTCCACACCAAGATTTCCCCGTGCAAAATAACGTGCCGAATACTCTTGCGAATTCTTTCCAGAATAGAATTTTTCCGAAAAATTTTGTCCGATTCGTGAAATTGGAATCAGTAATGATTGATGACACTCGTGGTTGATCCGTGAGAATGATGTCGGGGCGGACGAGAGCTCTTTTCTTGGATGGCTTCTTTCCTGGGCAGGAAGATTCAGTTTCAGATGAAACCAGCCTCTAATTCACGAATTGATGGCAGCCTCTTTAAAGAGAGTTGTTCTCAAGGAGATTCGACCGCAGCCGCCATGCTGTTCATGCAGCATTATGTCTTTGTCCGCGCAATGGCGGTCCGATTTGCTCCCTGGCCGGGACTGGTGGATGACGTTTTCCAGCAGGTTTTTCTTGAGTTTATGCAATGTCGGGAACGCTTTGATCTCGTCAGTGATCTGCGGCCGCTGCTGGCAACCATGACCCGACGGATTGCCATTCGCCATTGGAAGCAGGCCATGAAGTTGCAACCTGGTTCGCTTCAGCAACTGGCCGACCATATTCGACAGGTGGCGGACGAGCCCGATGAGGAAGCGAAGTGGGATGATGAATTTGAGGCAATGCGTGTCTGTTTGCAGCGTCTGCCGCGCAAAAGCCTGGAGTTGTTGAACCTGTATTATTTTCAGAATGTTTCGACGGAATCCATTGCTTCCGGATTAGGAATGAAGCCGGGAGCGGTTCGCCGGGCACTTTCCCGGCTGCGAAACAAGCTCCGGGAATGTGTCCGGATTTCTCTGGAGCATCAGGACCGTCATGGCTGAAACGGATGATCATCGGCAGGACACTTCCCGAGCTGAAGAATTGGTTCAGCAGTGGTTGGAGGGAACGTTGACTCCCGCCGGCGCGGAAGAATTGTTATCGCTGCTCAAGCGGAATTCTTCTCTCCCAGGCTGGATGTTGGCGCAGCTGAATATCGACCAGATGCTCCAGCAGTTACTGGACGTCCCTCCACAGGATATTGGCGATGAAGGGCATGATTCTTCGGCGCGTTCCAAGCCAGTTCGGCGCTATTTTCGAAAGGGACTGCTGGCTACTGGGCTGAGCCTGGGGTTATGTCTTGGTTTCTGGTGCTTGCGGCCTGTTTTAAGATCGAAGCCGGGCCTGGAAGACGCGAAACAGATTGCGGGAGAAGCCGGCCAGGAAATTTCTTCTGGCAGTGCATCGGTCGAAATTTCCGCGGAACCAACAACGGATGCCGTGGCAGTGGTGTCGCAGTCCCTTTCCGCTGCCAAAGGAGAACAGGAATGGTCACTGGGTGTGGGAACCGTACTTTCGCCCGGTTCATATCGCTTGAGATCGGGTCTGGTAGGGATCGACTTTTTTAATGGAACCCGGGTCGCGCTCCAGGGGCCTTGCGAATTTGAAATTGTTTCCGGAAACCGGATCTCCTGCCTTTCCGGCAGACTCTATGCCGCGCTCACGGGAACGATTCGGGAATTTCAAATCGACACGCCACATGGGGAAATCTCCGAAGCAGGGCAGCAGACCGGGGTTTTTGTCACACCGGAACAGACGTGGGTTCATGTTTTTCAGGGGCAGGTTCGCCTGGACCAGTTCCGGAATCGGCGTGTCCAGCAGGGAGAAGCACTCGCTTTTACCCGACAGAAGATCCAGAAACTGATGACCGCGGATGAGAAGCAATTTGTTTCCGTGCAGATGCTGGATGAACGGTATGCACGGGCGCTCCAGGTCTGCACCGCGGACTGGAAGGCGTTCGGAAAGAAGTTGAATGCCGACCCCAGCCTCCTCGTCCGATTTGAGTTTTCTGATTCGGCAACTGAATCAGGGCATTTGCTTCGAAATCAGTCCCTTTTTTCTCCAGTCCGGACTGGAACCATTGTCGGATGCCGTACGATCAACGGTCACGGGGCGGTGCCGCATGTCTTAGCTTTTCAGAATCTCTCAGACCGGGTCTGCCTCGATGTCCCGGATGTGCTCAGCACGATGACCATGACTCTTTGGGTACGGGTCCATTCACTTCCTCACAAATTATCCGGCCTGTTCATGTCTGACGGAGAGTCGATTGGTGGTCTGCATTGGCAACTGACATATCGGCGGCAGGTTCGCTTGTGCTATCTCAATTTCTCCCATTGGGATCCTCGTTGTGAATTGGATTCCCCCGTCATTCCCGAGGAAAAGATGATCAACCGGTGGCTGCACCTGGCGGTGACGTTGGATATGGAACACCAGTGGGCAGCCCAATATCTCAATGGCGAGTTGCTTAATGAAGGATTCCTGTTGATGGAGCATGGCATCCGCATCAACCAGGCGAGCCTGGGAAACTGGGCCAATCCGGGAGACCACCACACTCCAATTCGAAATCTGCATGGAGATCTGGCTGAGCTGACCCTTCACAATCGGTTACTGGCCCCCAAGGAGATTCGGGAAATCTACCGGGCCGGAATTTCCAACAACATGATGGACCCTGCCATCAGCCTGCCCATCGATGACGGAAAATCTCCGAATTCAATCGAAACGAAAAAAAATGTGTCCGTTTTACGGCATTCGCATCAGTAATGACTGATCCTCTTCTTTTTCGTTGTTTGACTCCAGATCTCGCCAGCACTCTGACCTGAAGGAATGGATTGTATGGGGGATGTTGGCCTTCCCATGATTTCCCCATCACATTGTCCCGGAATTTTTCAGAGGGAGTTTTTAATGTTTTTGTCGACACGATCTCGAAGACCAGCCTGGGCAAGAGCTGGTTTTACATTAATCGAACTTCTCGTGGTCATCGCCATTATTGCCGTCCTGGTCTCACTGCTGCTGCCGGCCGTTCAACAGGCGCGGGAGGCAGCCCGCCGCAGCCAGTGCAAGAACAATCTGAAACAGTTCGGCCTGGCAATTCACAACTATCACGAGGTGTTTAATTGTCTGCCACTTGCCACCAGCGGACCATCGGCGGCATCAGGACGTTACAGCCCATTTGTCGCACTCCTTCCCTACTATGATCAGGCTGCCGCGTACAATGCCATCGTCGCGGCGCCGAAAGCGGTTTATCTGGGAGGCGGGGTGCATAATGTGAAGTTGGCGATTCTGAAATGTCCCTCGGCTCCGAAAGTTCCCGATCCGATCGTCGATCTGCCCTATACGAATTATGTGATTTCCTTTGGGGATAATTCGATTTTCCTGACGCAACGGGATCGCGCTCGCGGCGTGTTCTGTAGTTATTATAAATTTGCTTTCCGTGATATTACTGACGGGACTTCAAATACAGCACTGATGTCGGAGACGATTCAATGGGACAATGACGGGACAGGCCTGACAGCGAATGGATTCGGGGCTGTCACGCGCGTGCAGACGCAGTTTCCGGTTTTATGTAAAGCACAATTCGTGGGAGGACAGTTTACGACTGCCGCAACACTGACTTCCCGGGACCGGACACCGGGATCAAAATGGGACGACGGCATGGCCGCGTGGATCGGCTTTAATACCGTGCTGCCTCCGAACTCTCCTGTTTGTGCTGATTATGCTGGCCCGAACGGAGTGCTTCCCCCAAAATCACTGCATGTCGGCGGAGTTCATCTGCTGATGTCGGACGGTTCGGTCAGGTTTATCAGCGAAAACATCCATTGCCCGGCGACGAATTCAAGTAACATCACCGGTCCCAGCCATGCAGGTGTCTGGGGAGCGATCGGCTCGAAGGATGGAGGAGAAGTGATTGGTGAGTTCTGACGTTCTGCGGACAGAAGTGAAGGGAGAAGATGTTTTGCCCTCTAGCTCACGAGTCATGCATGTCTTTATATCGTTGCGCTCCGCTTGTTGTTTTGCTGATGATTCTGCTGTCCAGTTGTCGCCGGGTCGAAGATAAATGGACGAAAAACAGGCCCCGTGTTTATCGGACGAGTGGAGTTATCAGGCTGGATGGAAAGCCGCTCGCGGGAGCCACGGTTGTCTTTAATCCGAAATCCGGAGAATTTGTTGCGACGGGAGTTTCCGATGAATCCGGAAAATATCGAATGACGACGTTCAAGGACTTTGACGGAGCGATTGAAGATGAATTTCAGGTGAGCGTCGAAAAAATTGAATGGGTCCCGACGCGGCCCAGATCTAATCAGCCCGCCGCGGATGGGGGAATCGATCTGCCGCCCCTGAAGCAAGTGCGATATACTCCAGGGAAGTATGCCGATTTCGAAAAATCAGGCCTGAACGCAATTGTGACGGCAACCGGACCGAACACGTTCGAGTTTGAGCTGACTTCGAAACCGTGAACTCCTGGTCGTGATCGCCGTTATTGCTGTTCTGATCGCCTTGCTTCTTTCCGCTGCCCCTCAAACCCGCGAAGCCGTCCGCCGCAGCTGGTGCCGGAATCACTTGAAGCAAATGGGACTGGCGATGCACAATGATCATGGCACACACCAGATTTTCCCGCCGGGAACAATTCATGCCGGGTGCGAGTGTGACATGGTCTACCCGGGCGAGAACAAGATCGACCTTCATCTTGAGCCAAAAGGAAAATAACGTGTCTGACAATACCTGTGGAATGGCATTTTTCCTGTTTTTGTTATGCGTGCTGGCGTCCGGTAATGCACTTGGAGCGGATGCTGCAAAGAAGGAACCTTCGGCCGCTGAAAAGAAGGCCGTCGAAAGCGCAGAACTCATCGAGAAATTTGCCGCCTGGAAGGCGACACTTTCCCCGGAACAACAAGCCTGGGAAACCATCCTGGAAGAGAATCTGGGGGCATTCTACCTGCCGATTTATCAGCGAGAAAAAATTGCCGGGAAAGTGACCGCCTGGGATTATGTGAACGATGTCCCTGCACTCCCGCGCGTCTTGCTGATCGGCGATTCTGTTTCCCGAGGGTATACGCTCGCTGTTCGCAAGCAGCTTGAAGGAATTGCCAACGTTCATCGCGCCCCGGAAAACTGCGGGCCCACCAGTAACGGGCTCAAGAAACTCGACGTCTGGCTGGGTGAAGGAAACTGGGACGTCATCCACGTGAATTTCGGCCTGCATGAGACCAGGACTCCCCTGGCGGACTACACACAACGGCTGGATGCCATTGTTACACGGTTGCAGGCGACAGGAGCCACACTCATCTGGGCCTCCACCACACCCATCCCGGAAGACTGGAAGAATCGTCCCGGGCAATCCGAAGTGATTGTGAAATTGAATGAGGCCGCAGCCGGAGTCATGCAGCGACATCAAGTCCCCATCGATGATCTGTATGGGCTTGCTCTTCCCCAGCTCAAGGAAATCCAGAACCCCCAGGATATCCATTTCAAGGCAGACGGATATGAATTGCTGGGCCGGCAGGTGGCAGCAAGCATTGCCTCGCAACTTTCCGTCCGGAAAGCTCACACAAAAGAGCAATAAACCATTTTCGTGGCCATTGACAGCCTGTTGAAAAAGAGAACATCCTGGCCAGACAGAAATGTCCGCCCCACTTTTCTGAATGAACAGAAGCCTCTGCTGTGCGGGCCATCCACAATCGGCAGTGGCCTGGCATTGCGGACCTTGCTCTTTGTGCGCCATGCGGGTGCCGTGCCCGCCCCGGCATGGCTTATCTGGGGCGAATCGGTTCGCTTCGAGGAATCAGCCGCACGGCGGCAATTTGGCCTTCCCCTTCATCGCCGCTGAACTCCCGGGAAACGTAAGCAAAAAAGAGATACTTTTTTCCGTCCTTATCAACAAATACTCCGGAACTTCCCAGCGAAACGGGGTCCGCATGGTAAATGGGATTGAATTGTGAGTGAACGGACCGCACCGCTTGATCCATTTCTTCCGGTGTGAGAACGACATCAAAGATCACCTTGCCCGAGGCGTCGCGGGCAACATCCCAATTTTGAAAATCCGCATCGTTGAGATCATAGACAATTCGATAAATCGAATTGTAGCAATCACCAGCATCGCCTCGGACATAGAAGAAAACTTCCAGCTGATCGTGCGGAAGCAGGCAGACGCTGAGATGGTTTAACCGCTCATCGTGTGAGAGGATGCGGTGTCCGGGAGACGGATTGTGAGGATGATTCGCGAATTCCGCGGATGCCAGAAATGCGGCTGCCGGCGAAAAATAATGTGTTTGCTGCCGTGAGGCATCCTGCTTCCAGAGCAATGTGGGGCGATGCGACTCGACCCAGGCCATTCCAAATGGATCCTGTTGATTTGGAAGAAACGGATGCTGCGAGTCACGCGCCTTGGCAATCATGGCCCGCTTCGACAAGGAATACCATTCCCCCCGATGAATGAAGGCCCGCTGATACTCCGACCCGATCCAGACATCGCGCGTAATGCCATCCACATAGACCGTCTGGGGACCGTGGCCGGGTTGTCCACCGCAATGCAGCGGGTCATTGAAATTCAGGCCGTCGCTGCTGGTCGCCACAAAATTTTCGTGCCGGTGCGGGACTTCAATTCCGCCTGGCGTCCGGGTGGCAGGCTGGTCGCCGCCATGAAAAAACAGGATGAACTGATGGTTCTCATGATCAACATGCGCGTCCGGGGCAGCAATATGTCCATAAGAGATCCGGGTGGGGTCGCTGCGAGTGTCGAAGACACCACGGCGAGTATGAAAATTAAACCGGCCCCCCAGGTCAAACTCCTCCCAGGGACCATCAATCGCGGGAGCCCATTTCATAAAAATGTGATCGCCGTGATGGGTGCCATAATACATGTAATAGCGCGCGGACGGATGCGCCCGCGACTTCAGGGGAACCCAGTCCGGAACAGCGACTACCGAAGGAAATCCGGTTTTCGGCCCCTCGCGGGCAATCACGGCGCCATTCGCAACAAGCTCAAAACGGTAGGGCCTGTCATCATCCGCACGGATGCGAAGAATGGGAAACAGCGTGATAATCACCAGGAATCCCTGATGAATCCATGCATAGAAAGGACGGATTTCCCAATGAAAAATGGACAATGATTCCCCTCTCCTCCGGCATCCTGTTGTCGCCAGGAACAATCGGCGAGCAGGATGTGGTCCCTGTAAACATAAACACGCGATAAAAACCGGTTGATCCCAGGCTCCACAGCTCTCTCGGCCTCTACTGATTCCTTGGCGAAAGAACCAGGGGACCATGCACAAAAAACCGAGAGAGGACTTATCATCAGAATCCGCTCAACGAAACCCGCATTTCCGCGGGGGCCAATTCATGTTCCACAATCACTTTTCAGATTGAGGTTAATTTCATTGCGCCCCTTATGGATTGAGACCTTCAGGATCGATTCTTTTTTTCGATAACAATCCGGAACAATCTCCACACGCGGCCCTTTTTCCTTTTCTTCAGAGATATATGTCGAAACATAAACCATGTTCTCGCCGATTTTTGCTCCTAACACTTTTCGGGGACTTTCCAGGTAAACCAGCTCATACGTTCCATCCTCCGAGGAGATCGCCGTGGAAAGCCGGCCCCCTTCCATTGGTCGAAAAGCAATCGTCGCCAGCGAGAGCGGTTTTCCGTCCAGGGTGACAATTCCGTGAACTCTTCCAATCGGCGGGCGATCACCGTGTGATCCACAACCTGACAAAAGCAAAAGAGATACCCCACAGCCTATCCAGAAAAGAGGCATTCGAGCCAAATGCTTCATAAAGGACCTCTGATAAAAACAGACGTATTATCACGAACGAAAACGGAATGATCAGAATGAGTTTGCCACGACACGGACAATCTCTGATCTGACGTCAACCTCCAATCAAAAGAGGATGAACTCCGTTGATAGACCAGAAATTCATTCCGGGCACACAATGTCCCCGCGAATAAAGCGATTCGCAATATTGAGGACATTCCGCAGAGTTGAACAGATCGGCGCGCGGGCCTAAAACTCTCCAAGGACATTGGAGTCGGCAATCGCGATCAGGTTTTCAACGACGCTGTCACAGGGATCATTCAAACCGGAACCGGGAGTAATGAAATGGTCTGTATTTTCGGACAGGAAACGAACTGATCCGTCAAGAAGCAGAATTTGAACGCCTCCCGTGTGACTGCTGCTGGCCGTTGTATTGGATCGTGTCCCGGCATTAATGGGCGTTTCGGGAGCAAATCCGACCGATCGGACCGCACGGGTATCTTTGTCGGTCCTTCCACATCCCAGCCAGTACGCGGCTTCCACCGGCGTATTCATCATCGCTCCGGAAGTGAATGCCCAGACACGCTCCGTGACCGCAATCGTATTGGACGTTCCATCTGTAACATCTCGCAACCGGGTCCGGGAGTTCATAAAGAAGGCTCCATTTCGATTATCCGAAACCCAGCCGGAGCTGGATTGCCCCTGATGCACAGAATTATTGAAAGCCGTCGTGGAACGCACAGCAACGATATAATTGGAAAGGGAAACATCATCGATGTGATCTCCATCGGCACTTCCCGTTGTGGAATAGGACGTTGAGGCATTTGTGGGCGGGCCGACATCGGAAGGGCAACGAAATACCGTCAGAACAGTTTTTGCCGCCGCCAGATTCGCGGGATTACGATCCGAGGAAGGCGGGTAACCAATGCCGACATTCAATTTGTTGTACAGCGGGGCCTGATCCAACTGGGGAAGCAACATCGCCCCCCATCCCCAGGCATCGGTCGTGGCAGTCGGAACGGCAACAATCCACCCAGGCGGAAGGGCAGAAAAACTGTCGTGATAATTGTGCAATGCCAAGCCAATCTGTTTCAGATTGTTCTTACACTGAGACCGCCGGGCCGCTTCACGAGCCTGCTGCACCGCCGGCAGCAACAGCGAGACCAGCACAGCAATAATTGCAATCACCACAAGCAACTCAATGAGCGTAAATCCACGGTTTGAATCCGGGCGACAGCGCATGAAGACACCTCGAGAAACAGTGTTGTAAAAAATTTCGCGAACGCGAAACAAGACAATGAAATGATTTGCAGCTTCTTCAGAAATGAATTCACCGCGAACCGGAGACATAAGGCAGCCCGAAATCCATCAGGGCGAACGTCAAACACTCTCCCTGCCCACCTGCCCATTGAAGGACAGAGAAGGAGTTGCACGCGCGCCAGAAACCGATTAGTATTTCTTGATGCTTTTGGGTGGTTGTGCTCTTTGTCGGCGAGTCCTGCGTGATTTTCTGAGTCCTCTTCAGTCAGTTACACGTCCGATGACGCAAATCTACATCCTTTCTTGGAAAATAGACGATGCGAAGGCGAACTGAAGGAAAGCATGTCCCATGACAGCGACTTCTTCCACCCCGATGGATTCGGAAAATAATGGGGGCTTGGATGCGTTTGGGGCTCGCCTTGAAAGTTGTCGTGAACGGATGCGGCATCTGGTGCGAGTTCATATGCATCCCTTGTTGCAGCAACGTCTCGACATTGATGATGTCATCCAGGATATCCATCTGGCAGCATGGCAGCGGCTCAAACAATGGGAAGCAGGAGTTTCCGTTCCTTTCTTCATCTGGTTGCGTTCCATTGCCTTGCAAACGATCCAGAACCTGTATCGTTTTCATTTCACAGCGGAAAAACGTTCGCTGCTGCAAGAACGAAAACCGATCCGGCACCTGCTGGCCGAAAGTGGCACCGATCTCCAGTTGCCGGCTCCGATTACCAGCCCCAGCTCATGTGCCATTCGTCAGGAATCACATGCCGTTCTTCTCAGGACATTAATGGAGCTGTCCAGCGACGACCGGGAAATCATCTCCCTGCGAATTTTTGAGGAGTTGTCAAATCTGGAGTCGGCGGAAGTGCTGCGGATCAGCCCCAAAGCAGCCAGCATTCGCTATGTTCGGGCGGTGGATCGCTTAAAGCGAAAAATGGAGAGGCTTTCCGAGAACAGCAGGCCGTCCCATGAATGATTCTTTCCAGCCTTCAGACTTGCGGAATGAAGATGAATTGAATGAGGAAGCTGCGTTGCGCCTGGATCAACTGGCGGAAGAATTCCAGGCCAGATGCAATGCCGGCTCCAATATGTCCATTCAGGAATTTTCCGACAGACATTCCGATCTTGCGAAAGATCTGACGGGCCTGCTGATGGTGATTGACGACTTGAAAGACCTGAAAGCGGCCCAGATCCAGCCGGAACAACCCCCGGAAACTGACGTCGAATTGCCCAGACAACTGGGAGACTTTCGAATCCTGCGGGAAATTGGACGGGGAGGAATGGGGATTGTCTACGAGGCCGAGCAACTCTCGCTGGATCGGCGGGTCGCGGTGAAAATCCTTCCTCACCGATCCTGGCAACAGCGGGAGATTCAGCGATTTCGCCGGGAAGCCAAAATCGCCGCTTCATTTCATCATTCGAACATTGTGCCCATTTTTGCATATGGTGAAAGCGAAGGTTATTATTACTTTGCCATGCAGATCATTGACGGACAGGCCCTGAATAAGATCTCGACAAATCTTCCCGAGATGTCTCGACTCCGCCCGGAAATCACCACGCCCCTGTGGGTGGCCCAGGCGGGCCGACAGATTGCCGAAGCACTGCACTATGCACATCAGCGGCATACTCTGCACCGGGATATTAAACCCGGGAACCTGCTGCTGGATGAAAACGGCCTGGTCTGGATTTCCGATTTTGGCGTCGCCTGTTTCCTGGCCCAGGATGAAAACGATTCCATTGGTCCCAGCGGCACATTGCTTTATCAGGCTCCGGAACGGCGGATCGGAAAATGCGATGAAAGAAGCGAAGTCTACAGTTTAGGGATCACGTTGCTGGAAGTTGCTCTTGGCGTGAGCGGACGAAAACCGGAATCGCCCGCCATGACAACGTCCGAAGCATGTCAGATACTTAGAAGTCGAAAAAGAATTCGGCTGCTGCCGGTCGATTTGCAGGCCGTGTTGCGAAAAGCGATTCAAGTTGATCCGGAATTGCGCTATCAGACCGCCGCACAAATGGCGGATGATCTCCAGCGGTACCAGGAAGGGCGACCGGTCAAGGCCCGCCGCGCAAGTTGGATGACGAGCTTCCACCATTGGTCCGTGCGAAATCCATTACTGGCCGCGGCACTGCTGACCGTCGCGATGCTGATGTGCGTTACAACGGGCGTACTGCTGGCAAGCCGGATTCACTCGGAGCAACTGAACAGGCAACTGACGGATGCCAATCTGGCGCTGACCAATCAAAACCAGAGCCTGACGCAGGCTTCCTTCGCAATTGATGCTTTTGTGCGAAATGCCGTTGCGAATCTGGCGAATTCGAGCCCGAAATTTCAGCCTTCCCGCAGCGCGGAAAAAAAGCACAGAGCCCGACTCGGCGCTGGAGTAAGGAGTTTGCTCGAAGGGCTGACTCCGGAAGGCCTCAAGCTGGAACTGATCAATCCCAGAGACAAGCAGGAAGCCCTTCTGGCAGTCTCCGCGCCAAGAAGAGTTGGACTGATCATGTATTCGCTGGGACATCTGGTCGAAGCGGAAGCCGCGGCAAAATATTCTCTGGAACTCATTCAGCGCGCCTCTTCGATACCGAATATTCCCACGGACCTGCTGCAATTGCGGAAGGCACAGGTTCTCAATGACCTGGCAGACATCGAAGAAAACAGTTTGCGTTTTCAATCAGCGGGAGAGTACCGGATCCAGGCTTTTTCCGAACTGGAAAATATTACCGACCGGCCTGACTTTAAACATTACCAGTTTGAATTTGGCCGCACCCATCTGGGATTGATTTATGAAAACCGGTATCGGTGGGAATCCTTGCAGGCCTTGCAGGAATTTCTTCAAATTTGCCGGAAATCGACAGCCGGAGAACGTATTGGGTATGGGCCTGAGCTGAAAAAACACCTTGTGCAGTCCAACAAATTCCTGATCGCTGAGCAGTATCGGACCAATGAAAGCGTTGCCTGCAATGTCCTCACAGGAAGATGCCTGATCGAACGTTCCCAAAATCGCGAGGCCCTGCCGATTGATCGCGAACGGGACTTTAAAATGGGAGTGCATTTCCTCGAAATCGCAGCACTGGAAACAGCATGGAATTCCCGACTGGTTCATGAAATGGCCCGAGGACTGGCATCGGCTCCTTTAGCGGGCTGGGATGAACATTCGCCGGATCACCGAAGCAGCAGCCCATATCTGAATCTTGCCTGTCGCCTTGCGGGAAACATTACCGCCGACTCTCCGAAGTATCCGGAATTTCTGGCAACGCTCGCGGAAGCAAGCCATAAACTGGCGATTCTGGCAAGTCTGAATTCCGACAACAAAACAGCCATGACCCACTTTCAGACAGCCATTAAGACGCAGACGTCGCTTCTGAATCAGTTTCCCGAAAATGCACATCTCTCCATCAGCAAGGCGGTCTATCTGAAGTCGCTGGCAATTCACCTGGTTCGTTCGGGAGCAAAAAAAGAGGCGGAAGAAACGCAGCAGGAAGCGCTCTCGGAGTTGGAGCATTTCTCTCCCCTTCAAGGGGAAAGCGAGGTCTGGAAACAAGCTCGACTCCTGATTCAATCCGGAATCGAAGCCGCCCAGACATCTCCCTGACAGAAATGCCGTGTCATGGATTCGCGTTGTGCAAAACGCCATAACCACATCCCGAATATCGATGGCATCAACAGGGGCCCGGTGATGCCCGACGCACATCACCGTCATCCCGAATAGGCCGTGACCTTGCTCCCGGCCCGTTCGCCCATAATCCGTCAACGATTCTCATAGGGCAGCGATTTGAGATAGGCCGCCAGATCTTCCAGTTGCTCCGGGGAGAGTTGCCCAGTCTGGCCATGTTCATTGCGTGGGTTGTATCTGGTGAAAACTTCCAGCAGAGTCTCCGCTTTTCCGTGATGCAGATAAGGAGCGGTGCGATAGATTCCGACAAGCGTGGGGGTGTCGTACCGGGGCTCCATTTTTTCTGTTGGATCATCATTCCCGGTCCCCACGTCGTGCATCTGCCGATCGGTGAATGCGGGGCCGGAATGGCATTTCACACACCGGGTTTCGCTGGAAAAGAAGAGTTCTTTCCCACGCTGTGCCGCCGGACTCAGGCCGGTTTTCGCATGAGGACTTTTTGGAAAAGAATGCGAGTTTGCATAAGCAGCCAAGGCATCCAGTTCTTTGGAAAGCCCGGCGTTCGGTTTTCCAAGTGAATCGTTCACGGCACCGCGAATCAGGCCGCGTCCCTGCATGAGCGGTGAACGGATCGTGTGTTCAAAATCCTGCACTTCGTCCCGATCGGCCGACCAGTGAATCGGATGTGTCTCTTTCATCCCTGCCAGGGACTGGGTATTCCGCAATCCCTCGGGTTGTTGCCAGGTCCGCCCGTCCGGATCTCCATCGGGATGGCAACTGGAGCAGGAGATCCACCGCTGCGCGGTCATGGGGGGATTGGCAGTATAGAACAACCGTTTGCCCAGGAGCAGTTCTTCCCCTTTCGGCCACCGGGTGACATCCACGCTGCCGAGCACTTCATAATTCGATGTGGAAAATGCTGTCACGGAGATATCGAGGGCATTATAGACGTAAAATGTTTTGCCATCGGGGGCGACCCGGACAGCCCGCGGGTTCCAGCCAGTCCGCAACACTTTGGCAAATTCCACTTCCACATAATCATCGTCCAGCACCCGGCAGACAAACAGATCATTCGTGCCGCTGAAAAGAATGATTAATTTTTTCCCGTCCGGTGTGAGGGCGACTTCCCAGGGATTGGCGACCACGTAAGTCCCGCGAAATGAGTCCATCTGCACGCGCTTCCGCCGTTTCCCTTCTCCAGATTTGGTATCCACGATCGAGAGATAGGGAAAAATCGATCCCGCGCCATGGGCGACCATCGTCAGGGACCGCTGCATGGGGAGGTACGCTTTGTCCCGATAAGGATGAACGGTGATCTGCCGGGCAAGGTTGTCCTGGGCGGAGCCGGGCCATTCATCGATGACAGTCAACTTTTCGCCGTCAATCCCTTTCACGATTCCGGTGAAATATTCCGTTACCAGCAGTTTTCCCCGCGCGGTGAGCGCCAGGCCACGCGGAAACCTGCCCACCACGGCCGAGTGCAGCACACGCCGCGAAGCCGGATCGATACAGATGACTTCTCCCGGATATTCCAGCGTGGCCCACAATCGCGTGCCATCCGTATTGGAGACCAGGCTGTACGGTTCATCAAAGACAGGTATCTGCCCCAGGACCGTTCCCGCATCCGCATCAAGGAAGCTGATGCGGTCAGCGCCATAAACAGCAACCGCGAGTTGATGGGTTCCTCCGATAAAAGAAACCCCTTCAGGGTGTTCTCCCACCGGAATTTCAAATTTCTTCTTCAGTTCGGGCAGTTCGACAATGGAAACCGTTCCCGAATCTCGGTTTGAACACGCCAATAGACGGCCATCCTGAGAAAGATCCATCAGGCTATTGGACGTTCCCGCGAACGCGGTTCCGGTCATGAGAACCGCCAGAGCAGCCATGATTCTGAATGCACCGGTAACCATACTCCAGACCTCGTCCGGCCAGCGTAGTGATCTTGCCAGAACCTGAAATCCATCTCGCTCCATCATGGTTCCATCCTCACAGATAAAGAGAGTGTCAGCGTATCATTTTGAAACCCAAAACGGCAGCCGAACACGCAGAAAGCCGGGAGGGAGCACCTTTGACAAATAGAATCACCGTTCAGGAGAACGCAGCTCCTGCCGAATCGGTTTTCTTGGACGGCATTTCGGAAACCGCGTTGCCAAAAGGCAACGTTTCGTTGTGACCGATGCTCACCAACGACAAGTTGTCGCCAAAATGTCGAACATTTCATTCATCCGGCGCACCGCTCCACAAAATCGACGTAGAGTCGTTCATCCAGATAACCCTTCTCACGGGACATCGGACATCGGGGCAGGCTCTTTTGAACATGGGGCGGATTTCCGAACAGCTGCCCACGAAAATTTGGCCGTGAAAATTTGGCGAAGCAGATATGAGCTGGAAATTCAAAGCACATGGCCTGGCGGTGTTAAGTCGGCTGCCGGGGGGGAGACACCTGTATCACACCCTCCAGAAGTGCGCCGGAACGAATCGCCTGGACGTCCGCCGGGACCTGAACAGGGCCTTTGAACTGGTTGATCTGACCTTTCAAGTGGCGGGACGACTGCAAGGGGCAGACTGTCTCGAAGTGGGGACTGGATGGCGCCCGTTTGTGCCGTTTGTACTGGCATTGGGAGGAGCCCGGCAGGTACTCACGCTCGATGTGAACCCCTGGCTGACAAGTGCCTATGCCCTGGAGACATGGAAATCACTGGAGTTGTTTCTGCCGGAGATTGCCGTCAATTGCCGGGTGCCGGAACACGAGGTCTGGGATCGGTATCGGCGTGTGCCGCGCGGTGCCTGCTCTTTTCAGGATCTGTTCGGGCCATTGAACATCAGCTATCACTATCCAGGGGACGCCCGGGACACGGGACTGCCGAACAACAGCATGGATCTCGTCGTCAGTTCGAATGTCCTGGAACATATTCCCCGCGAGATCCAGACCGACATTCATCGGGAATCGGCCCGGATTCTTCGCGATGAAGGGTTGGCGGTTCATCGTTTCAATCCCCAGGACCACTTCGCCACCGTCGACTCCAAAATTACTCATGCCAATTTTCTCCAGTATTCCACGGAACAATGGCACTGGCTGGGAGGCAGCGGGCTTTCCTATCACAATCGTCTTCGCTCACGTGATTTCCGTGAGATGTTCATCGAAGCCGGTTTCGATCTGGTGATCTGCCGGGAGCGGATTGATCAGCGGTCACTGGAAACCATCCGTTCCGGAATGCTGCCAATTCATCCCGATTTTCAGCGTTATACCCCGGAAGAACTGGCTGCCGATTATATGTGGACGGTCTGCCGCAAAGCGCAGCCGGTGGCCGCTGCCCCCTCTCCAATCAAGCTGTCGACGGCTGTGCATTGTTGAAAATGATCCATCACTTTTCGGGATGGGCGCCGTCCGGAATACGCAATACACCGCCTTCCATCAACGCAGAGAGTCTTCGTCATGTCTGAAATGGAATTCGTCTTCTGGATTTCCGTCGGTCTGATTCTCTTTGCCTATATCGGCTATCCGGTGGTGGTTGGATTGCTCTCGCGATGCGTCCCCCGCTTTCGATTGCGCCCACCTGTCAACACGGACTCTTCCGCGGGATTGCCGGTCGTGTCGCTGATCATTGCCGCCTACAAAGAGGAAAGCATCATTCGACAGCGGGTGAACAATGCGCTCCGGATGGATTATCCAGCAGACAAAATCGAAATCCTTATTGGTTGCGACGGAAATGAAGACCGCACCGGAGAACTGGTTCGCGAAGTCCGTGATTCCCGCGTCCGGTTGATGCAGTTCGACAAGCGGCGGGGCAAACCAAGCGTATTGAATGATTGCGTGGCTGCGGCCCGGGGCGAAATCATTGCTTTTTCCGATGCAAATACCTTCTGGGACCAGGACGCCCTGCTGCGACTGGTCATGCCTTTCCGCGATCCCCGCGTGGGGGGCGTGTGTGGACAACTTCTGCTGACGGATCCCCTCACGGGCGAAAACGTCGACGGGCTGTACTGGAAATACGAAAATTTCCTCAAGCGGTGTGAAAGCCGTCTGGGAGCGCTGCTTGGTTTTAATGGGGCCATTTATGTCATGCGGAAACAGCTCTGGCAGCCGATTCCCCCACAGACGATTGTCGATGATTTTCTGATTGGAATGCGGCTGCATCAGCAATGGCAACAGGTGCTGTTTGACGAACTGGCCGTCGCCCGCGAAGAAAGCGCCCCTTCCGTTTCCGCGGAATTTCATCGACGGGCACGGATTGGTGCCGGAGGATTTCAAAGTCTGTGCTGGTTGTTCCCCCTGCTGAACCCATTGCGAGGGAATATTGCCTTTGCGTTCTGGTCACACAAAGTGCTGCGGTGGCTGTGTCCGCTGTTGATGTTGACAGCCCTGATTTCGAACATCGTCCTGATTCGCCATCCGTTCTTTGCTCTCCTGCTGCTGGGACAGGTTCTGTTTTATGCAATTGCCGTGGCGGGCCTGCAATTCCATGGACGGGGAGTTTCTGCCCGGGTCATGAAGCTGTCGTCGCTATTTGTCAGCATGAATGCCGCACTGGCGGTCGGATTCTATCGCTGGGCGGGACGCCATCAGTCCGGAGCATGGAAACGAACTGCCCGTACCCAGGAACTCCAGCAGACCGGCTCTCTTTGAAGCCCTGTCCTTCAGGGAACAGAGAAGCGAAGCCTCTGATCAGTCCGCACAGCGCAGCAATCGCAACACACGCGGAATACCGGTGGGAACGTCGGTGGTCCGAGGACGTGCGAAACGCATCCGTCCATGGAATCCCGGGAACAAAACTCAATCGTTTTTCTGAGGCGCGGAACGGGCTTTGTCGGAAATGTCTTTCCGGCACCAGGCTCCCTGCCAGCGGATGCAACGGACCGCTTCATAGGCTTTCCGTTTGGCATCGGAGACATCTTTGCCCAGCGCGGTGACTCCCAAAACCCGGCCTCCGGTATTCACAATCTCTCCCTGGCGGAGCGCTGTTCCCGCATGGAATACTTTTGTATCGGGAAGAGCATCCGCATCGGTGATTCCGCGAATGGGATGTCCCGTCGAAATCGGTCCGGGATAGCCTTCGGAAGCCATAACCACGCAGACCGCGGTCCGAGGGTCCCATTCCAGTTCCGGAAGGTCCTTCAATTTGCCGTCAGCGGCAGCGACCAGAACGTCAAACAGGTCGCTTTTCAACCGGGCGAGAATGACTTGTGCTTCCGGGTCTCCCAGACGGACATTGAATTCGAGCACTTTCGGTCCCTGGGAAGTCAGCATCAGGCCGGCATACAGCACGCCGCGAAATTCCGTTCCGTTCTTTCGCATCGTATGCACGGTGGGGATCAGAATTTTCTCGATCACCGTGTCCATGAACTCGGGAGTCGCGAAGGGAGCGGGACTGTATGCTCCCATTCCCCCCGTATTGGGACCAGTATCACCGTCATGAGCCGCTTTATGATCCTGAGCCGCTTCCAGCGTGATCATTGTCCGGCCATCGACCAGTGCCAGCACGGAGACTTCCTGTCCGACCAGTTTTTCTTCAATGACCACGGTCCGGCCGGCAGAACCAAACTCGTTCCGTTTCATGATGGAAGCGACCGCGGCAATTGCTTCCGCTTTGTTCTCGCAGACCACCACCCCTTTCCCCGCTGCCAGGCCATCCGCTTTCACGACCAGCGGAGTCTCTTCCCGTTCCTGAATGAAATGTTCCGCGGCTTCGGCATCCTTGAACACGCGGTAATCGGCGGTGGCGACATTCGCCTGCCGCAAGATGTCTTTGCAGAAGGCTTTGCTTCCTTCCAGAGCGGCAGCCGCCTTGCCCGGTCCGAAGACTCGGAGCCTCTGTTTGCGAAACACGTCGGCCACCCCCGCCACCAGCGGCACTTCCGGACCAATGACCGTCAGATCAATCCCTTCTTTCAACGCGAACTCAGCGAGTCGATTCGCATCTTCCGCGCTGATATCAACATTGACGACATCCGTTCCGGTTCCGGCATTTCCGGGAGCACAATAAACGTGCGTTACCTGCGGAGACTGTTTCAATTTCCACGCGAGGGCATGTTCCCGTCCCCCCGCTCCGACCACAAGCACTTTCATCGACATTTATCCAGCTACATGGAATTTTGCAGGGGAAATGCCGCCGTCGCGCGGTGAAGCCCATCCCCTGCACTGCAAACAATTGATTATTCTCAGTATAGTGCGATTCTCGAAGACCCGCGAGAGCCGGGCAAAGGCTTCTCGAAATCGATGGGAGATGGGAACCGCTCAGTGATTCCGAATGCTGTCCTCCATATTTCCCGGGTTCCTGTCTGTCCATAAAAAGGGTCGAGATTGACGAATTCCTTTTCTCCATTTGCGAATCTTTCCGGTCAGCGGGCTGTCGTGACCGGAGCCAGCAGCGGTATCGGCCGTGCCATTGCCCTGGAACTGGCCCGCGCCGGTGCGGATATTCTCGTTCATTACGCCCATTCCCGGGAATCCGCGGAACAGGTCTGCCAGGAAATCGCGTCCCTGAAACGACGGACCCAGACGATCGCGTTCGATTTTTTCAGCGGAGAGTTTTCCCAATTCGTTCAGGAAACATGGTCCATCTGGGACGGGATTGATCTGTGGGTGAACAATGCCGGCGTTGACTTATTGACTGGCCCCGCTGCCCGTCTTCCCTTCTCTGAAAAGTTGCTTCAACTCTGGCAGGTGGATGTGACCGGCACCGTCGAACTTTCCCGCGAAGTCGTGAAACGCATGAAACAGGCGGGAAGCGGCTCACTGTTGAATATTGGCTGGGACCAGGCAGACCGGGGAATGGCGGGAGAAAGCGCGGAACTGTTTTCGGCATCGAAAAATGCCATCATGGGATTTACCCGATCACTCGCCCTTTCCGCTGCCCCGGAAGTGCGGGTGAATTGCATTGCTCCCGGATGGATCCGGACAGCCTGGGGAGAAACCGCCAGCGACGAATGGCAAGCCCGGGTCCTGGCGGAAACCCCCCTGCAACGATGGGGACGCCCGGAAGACATTGCCCGGCTCGCCCGTTTTCTTCTCAGCCGGGATGCCGACTATCTCACTGGCCAGGTAATCAACGCCAATGGCGGCGCCGTCCGATGAAAATCAACCGTTCAATCAACTGTTTTTTCCAGACTTTACCCCGAGACTCCATCTGGTCCCCCTGACAAAACCTGCCGCTGCCCTATCCCTGCCCGTGGACGGAAATTTTCCATCCCGGGAGAGGTTTTATTCGCGGCACTGAAAAAGGTCGAGCAATGTCTGAATTTCGAGTCGTGGTTACGGATTTCATTCAACCTCCATTAACCGTGGAACAGGAGATTCTGAAAGGGGTGGCTCAGGTCGAAGCCTTGAACGCCTGTGGCGAAGAGGATCTTGCCGGCCGCATCGAAGATGCCGATGCGATCATGATGTATCACTTCGTCACGCTGTCCGAGCCCACGATTCGCCGTTTGAAGAAGTGTCGACTGATTGTCCGTTGTGGCGTGGGAGTGGACAACGTGGACCATCGGACAGCCCGCGAATTGGGAATTCCCGTGGCCAATGTTCCCGACTATGGCGCGGAAGAAGTTGCCGATTCCGCCATCGGCATGATGCTGACATTGACCCGGGGGATCCATTACGCCAACAGCCGTCTGCAACGGGGAGTCGGTCCATGGAGCTATGAACAACTGGTTCCGATCCATCGCCTCCGGGGACGCACGCTGGGGATTGTGGGGATGGGGCGAATTGGAATCGCCACGGCGCTGCGGGCCAAGGCATTGGGGCTGCGCGTCATTTTCTATGATCCCCATGTTCCGGACGGACGCGACAAGTCCATTGGGATCAAACAGGTCGAATCACTTCCGCAACTGCTCCAGCAGGCGGACATCGTGAGTATGCACTGTCCCCGGACACCGGAGACGCAGCACATCATTGATGAAGCAGCAATAGCGCAGATGCGGCCGGGTTCATTTCTTATTAATACCGCCCGGGGAGGCGTTGTGGATGTTCAGGCGGTGCTGGACGCCATCGAACGAAATCATTTACGGGGAGCGGCGATTGATGTCTTGGAGGTGGAACCTCCCGCTGGGACGGAGCCGATCATTGCGGCCTGGAGAAATCCGGACCATCCCGCGTTTGACCGCCTGATTCTGAATCCGCATTCCGCCTTCTATTCCGAGGAAGGTCTGATGGACATGCGAGTGAAAGGGAGCCGGAATTGCCGGCGGGTTCTGCTGGGCGAATCTCCCCGGAATGTTATTAATCAGTAACAGAAGAAGAGGGATTCCCGGTCGTGATATAAGAGTTACAATTCAGTAAGAAATTGACTTTTGCGTAGGATCATCCGTGCGGAACTGTAATGCTTATCGGAGTTCAAATTCTTATCCACGAGGTTCGAATGAAAGAAACAGCAACAGTGCTCCCCGACATTCAATCCTATCTTCCCAGTGAACCGGCAGTCCTTGATATTCTTATGGTTGAGGATGACGGCATTCTGGGAAAGGCCATTGCCCGGGGGCTGGAAGATGCCGGTCTGGCCTGTTCCTGGGTCCGCAGCGGGCAGCGGGGACTGGAAGTCGCCACCTCGCAGAAGTTTCACGCCATTATTCTCGATCTCATGTTGCCTGATCTTTCCGGAATTGAAGTCCTGAAAAATCTGCGGCAGCAGGGAGTGCAGGTTCCCGTGCTGATTCTGACGGCGCTGGGCTCCGTTCAGGAACGGGTCACGGGACTGGAAGCGGGGGCCGACGACTATCTACTGAAACCGTTTGCCCTGCCCGAACTGCTGGCCCGGCTGAAAGCCATTACCCGCCGGTCCCAGAAACCCGCCCTGCAACATCTGCGGGTTGGTCCGATTTCCCTGGACCTTTCAACCCGGCGTTTTTCACGCGAAGGGAAGGAAGTCGATCTCACTCCCACCGAATCGAGCCTGCTCGAATTCCTGATGCGGAATGTCGATCAGGTTGTCACCCGCAAAATGCTTTGCGAACATTTGTGGGAATCCGACTGGGAGGGAGTGACAAACGTGATTGAAGTCCATATCAACCGGCTTCGTGGAAAAATTGATCGGGACTTCGATAAACAACTGATCCAGACTGTTCGGGGGCGAGGCTATGTCCTCCGCTTGAGCTGATCCCAACGTGATCGGCCGGAGCCGTCGGCAACCAGTTCGGCAGGCCAGGACATTATCGAGCATCCCGGTGCGACCGATTCTGTCGCAACCAATGTCGCTGACGCTGCATAAAATTCTCGCGAGCAGAGAGAATTTTGAACGGTTGCCGTCATCAGACGCCCTCCGCGAATTCTGTTCATGATCGACGGGCAATGCTGACCTGCGGTCGGATGGATTCCATCTGATCGGCAGGGAAAATCCTTCTGTATCCGACATTTAAGAGGGAGACGGGCATTTTGTCTGTGCTGCCGATCCATTTTCGACGCCTCTGGCGAACGTTGCGGTTTCGTCTTGCCGCCTGGAATGCCCTGGTCGTGGGGGTCATTGCGATCGTCATGTTGATTGGCGTCCGGCAAGGTGTCCGGTGGGCCGTCTTTCATGAAATCGATCAGATGCTCGTGGAAGAGGCCCGGGAAATCTCTCTTTCCATTCAAGACGCCAAAGCCAACGAGTTCTGGCAACTGGAAGAAGAGCTTTCCCGAAAATCGTTGGGACACCAGCAACACGGTTGGTTTGCCGAACTGTACGACACCGACGAGAACCTGCTCTGGGCCAGCGAGGATGCTCCGGAAGAACTGCTGCCGCTGGTCTCCAATCACAATCTGGTCCCCTATTCGGTCAATCAGTTACGGATTATCCAAATGCGGGTTCGTCCCGGACCGACAAAAATTTCGGAACTCCGCATTGGAGCCCGTCTCGATTCGATCTACCGCGATATTGCCCACCTGGACCGGTTGATGTTCATGGCCGCCGCCACGCTGGTCCTGATTGCTCCTTTGTGCGGATACTGGCTGGCCGGTCGCGCAGCCCGGACCGTGGGAGACATTATCCATACCGCGGCCCGGTTACGGCCCAGTCATCTGGATGAGCGGCTGAAATTGCACGGAACCGAAGACGAACTGGATCAACTTGCACTGACCATCAACGGTCTGCTGGACCGAATCGCCGTCTATATTCAATTGAAACGGGACTTTCTGGCGAACGCCGCCCACGAACTGCGAACTCCGCTGGCGGCCATTCGCAGCTCCATCGAAGTTGCCCTGAATGGCGATCATACCAGCGGCGAATATGCCGATATCCTGGAAGATGTCATCGATCAGTCCATCGCCCTGGAAACGCTGGTGAATCAGTTGTTATTGCTTTCCGAGACGGAATCGGACGCGGATGCGGAACAACAGACCCGACAGAATGAGAATGTCCCCATCCATGAAGTTGTGTCCCGCGCCGTGGATATGTTTCAGGGCGTGGCCGAGACCCGCAATATCGGATTGCATCTGGAAACTCTCAGTCTGGCCGAAGTTTCCGGAAATCGCCAGCAGTTGCGGCAGGTCGTCAATAACCTGGTCGACAACGCCATCAAATATACACGGGATGGAGGACAGGTCAATGTTCGGTTACAGCAATTTCCGCAGGAACATGTTGTGAAGCTGATCGTTCAGGACACCGGAATTGGAATTTCGGCCGAAGATCTGCCGCACATTTTCGAGCGATTCTTCCGGGCAGATCGTTCCCGCTCGCGCTCGCTGGCTATCCATGGAACCGGCCTGGGACTTTGCATCTGCAATGCCGTGGTCAATGCTCATGGCGGCCACATCACCTGTACCAGCAAGCTGCACGAAGGGACCATCTTTGAAGTGGTCCTTCCGCTTTCATCCGGCTCTGAAGTCATTCCGGCCCCGTCAAGGGAATCCCGGACGAATTAGAGCGCATTACTCCCGCATAGACTGCGTTCCGCCACGCGGCGAGTTGCGTTTCATCAGGCGAAACGCGCGCTGCGCGGGCCCAGGCCAGAGCAACTTGCTCTCAATCGAAGAATGCAACAGGAATGCCCGGTGCGTCGAAACGCAGCGGGCATTCCTCTGTTCTCAAATTTCAGATTGCGGAGACCGGGGCATCATGATTGGCGGCGCCGAAATATTCCGTGTGATCCACGGATGCTGCGTCGATATTCACGTCGCCATTCCCGTGCTGATTGATAGTGATAGGAGGGCCTTGGACAGCAGTTTCCGGAAATCGCCGCTCCGTCCTGGGAAGCATCGGCCGACGGCTCATCGCTCTGAAGATCCGGCAATTCCTTGATATCGATACTCCTGAAGGAAACCGGATCGCTATGCCCTGCGAAGCCGAAATGTCCGGACGTACGGTCTTTTCCGGGATGCGGCTTATCCGCCATGAACTCTTTCACGGTGCTCACATCCCCTTTCAGGATCACGTTTCCATTCAATTCGACCGTGATCTTCGGACCCTGAACCGTGACAACTTCGAAGTTCCATTCGCCGGTGGGACGCAGGTATCCGCGTGCTGCCGGAATCATTCCATAGACGGATCCATGCGCCTGGCGGGGATCAATCGTCTTGTATTTCTCGTGCTCGGAATCCAGGACCTGCAACTCGCACATTCCGTCGTAGGCAGCACCGCCCGTGCCGGGATAACGAATGGCCAGGCCATTGTTGCCGGCAGGCGGAAGTTTGAAATCGAGCCGGACGACGAAATCGCTGTATTCCTTTTCGGTGAACAGCACATCTCCGTGCCCTTGTTTTCCTTTCAGAATACCGTCAACAACTTCATAGCCATCCACGCCCCCTTTCCAACCGGTGAAATCCTTGCCGTTGAAAATCGTCGTGAAATGTTTCCCCGATTTTTTACGGAGCAACTGATTGGCTTCGTCCGCGCCAATTTCACGCACATAGAGATTCTTCCACTGGATCTCGGAACCATGCGTCTGCAACTGCAACTGTCCGCTCTTGATCAGCGGCAGGCTGCGGTTGAAATAGTTTTCCATAATGGCATTATCGACAACCAGCTTGCCGTTCAACCAGACCGTGGTCCGGGCTCCCAGTTGAATCACCCGGAAGGAATTCCATTCGCCCAGCGGGTTGTCCGCTTTCACCAGCGGATCCTTGCCCGGTGCGCCGGGAGAGTTGTTCCAGAGACCGCCGGACCCCAGGGCTCGTTCCGGCCCCAGTTTGTCCTCGGTCTGAGTGAAATCCCAGATCTGCACCTGGGGAGTATTTTTCAGGTACAGGCCGCTGTCTCCCAGGGGAAGCATTTTATAATCGACGTGCAACTCATAATCGGTGAATGAGTTGTCGGTCGTAAGATAGACTCCATGGCCGTCGTTCACGATGACGCCATCAACGACTTTCCAGTGCTTGGCCAGGTCTTCTTCCCAGTTTTTCAGCAACTGGGTCCGGTCTGCTTCGGGAAGTCCAGCCAGCTTGACGGGATCATACTGAGCTGCTCCGTGCCAGCCGGAAAAGTCTTTTCCGTTAAACAATGCTTTAAAGCCGGTTGGCGGAGAATTGTCCGCAGCAAAGCTTGCCTGACAGGCCAACGCCAATGTGAAACACAACGACAGGAAAATTCTCACTGTTCATCTCCAAGTGTTACGAAATATCAGCCGATTCCACAGGGAGTCCCAGCGTATCGAAGTGGAGCTTCAATTGCGATTCCGTAACGGTCTGAGATCCGAGTTTCTTCCCCGACGAAAAAAAGACCGAAATTTCCCCGGACATTGCGACGGTGTGATCCTGCATTCATCTTTTCCTGTTTCCCGCGGAGCCTGCTGCTTTTGTGCAAAAAGCCCGTCTAAGAAGCCCTCACAAAACGGACCGCGTTCCGCTCGTGGACAGGAAATTTTCACTGTCGGAGAGGTTTTGTTCGCGGCACTCAAACAGATTTGCAAGACCAAAGCCCGGTTTTGAGGAAGACTTGGAGCCAAATCGTCATTTTTACACATTGAGATTGTGTCATTTCGCTGTTGTGTTTTATTCTTCCCTCCCGCGAAATCCACTCACCGACCGCTGGCGTATTTTCCGGCGGACGGTTAAGCCCGCGATTTTGAAAACAATTCCCTTTCCACATGAAGATGGAACGGGGCAGCAGGATGACGGGATGGCCCGTGATTGACAGGGAGGTGCCGCCATGGGCGCGAAAATTATTGGATTTCTGGCAACATTGATGCTCTCAATTCCATTGGCTGCCATTGGACTCATGGCAGTTTTTGGTATTCCACAACTGGTTCCAGCCAATGGCGACTCTGCAAATCCCCGGGACAAAGTCATTCGCGGAGTCCGTGAAGCCTTGAACTGGGCACAGTCTTCCTCCGACGAGAAAAACACGGAAAAAACAGCCGAATTCGACGATGCTCCCCGTTTCGGAGGCGCCTCTTCGTTCTCCGGAGAAGAAAACTTTCAGCGTCAGCAGGCCGAAGAACGTGTTGCCGCAAACGCAACTTCCAGCCGGATCTTTGATATTCCTCCGCAACGAAATCTGGATGCCTCTCCATCGGCTCCTGCCCAGAAAACAGCCGCCATAACACCAAATTCTCCTCGTCACTGGAGCGAAATCCCTGCCTGGGGAACCGATCGAACCAGACCCGCGGCTTCATCGACGTCATCCAGCAGGGAGTTTTCGTCCCAATCCGGTCCAGGTGTCTCCACAACCCCCTTCGCGGCGGAGAGTTCCTCTGAAATGGAACCTCATGTTCCCTTGATGACCTGGAGGCAGGCTTCTCTTCGTCTTGCTGAACTGGGGGTCAAGAACTATCACCTTGAACGCGGGAATACGGAAGGGACATTTCTGTTCGTCTGCACATTTTCGCCGGGAGATGCCCCGCATATTGTCCATCGCTTCGAAGCCCAGACCGACGATCCGCTCCTGGCCGTTAACCAGGTGCTGCAACAGGTCGATCGCTGGATGCGCAGCCGATATGCCGCCAATAATTTCCCATCCCGGCCACAGTCCATGTCGATGCCCCCGGATTCGCGACTGTAGTCCTGTTTTTCCCGTTCAACAGGCTGTGAAGTCGGCACAGCCGAAAATGTCTGCATGATGATTTCTCGTCCGTTGAATTTGCTGTCTCATCCCGGGCGAAGCCTGGCAGATCGGAACGGCCTTTCCGGTCATTCACCGGGACAGGGATGGAACTGGAACTGGCTGGTCCGCAAAGGGGCCGTCCAGCCCGTCCTTTCGATCGGTTCCGCCGAAGCACTGGCCAGAACTCCCAAAATGGCTCGGCTGGAAGCGGTGCTGTTTGTGGCCGAGGGAGCCTTATCCGCAAAAAAACTGTCGCAAATTGCCACGCTGGCGGATGTCCGGGAAACGCTCTCGCTGATTGATCAGCTGAATGCCGCCTATGATGCCCAGCAATCGGCATTTCGCATTGAACGGGTGGCAGCGGGCTATCAGCTCTTGACTCTGGCCACGCTCTCTCCCTGGCTGGACCGGATTCATCATCGGCAGGCCCGGCTGAAGCTCTCATCCCCCATGATGGAGACGCTGGCGGTGATCTCCTACCGGCAACCCTGCACCCGAGCCGATGTGGAAGCCATTCGCGGCGTGCAATCGGCCGAAATCATCAAACAATTGATGGAGAAGAACCTGGTCCGCGTGACCGGGGAGGATCAGTCGCTGGGACGGCCCTATCTGTACGGAACCACGCGGCTGTTTCTGGAAACGTTCGGCCTGACGAGCCTGAACGATCTCCCCATGGCGGATGAGTTGCGACGGGTTTCCCTGGATCAGGAGAAAACCAGCGAAGTGGAAACCGTCTCCGCAGCCGAGCAGTCCGCCGCCTGAATCGCGATCTGTTTCGGTCCGCTTCGCTCTCTCCAGGCTGAAATGGGTCGCGTCCCGTCTTGTTCATTGCTGGGCGCGAATGTCGTGATGAGCTGGTCCGACCCTGGCGTGGCCAATTTCGGAATTGTCGCTGGCTGTCTGTATGCTGCCATGATCGTTGAGCGAGATGGAAATATAGCCTGCCAGCCGAGTATCGGCATCGGGAAACATCCGGGCCACCTGCGTGCTGAACCGGGGCGGTTTGCTGGAATTTCTGAGCGTCGCGCAATAGTCGACCAGCAGTTCCCGCCCGCCGGGAGCTTCATTCAACAAATAGTGCACCCATGCCCAGGCTTCGCGATAATCCGCGAGTCCCATCTGGGGAACATCCTCGATCTTCTCCAGACGCGCCAGATCGGGCCGCCAGCCATTTTTCAGGGCAATCGCCAGGTTGCGGGTATGCTCCCGATGCAATCGCAACGGAATGTCACTCTCCGTCTCGTAATATTCCGCCAGCCCTTCATCCAACCATAACGGAACAGTTTTCAATGAAGCATGAAGCACACCATGCGTATACTCATGCCGTAAATCTTCGCTGACATTCGGACTCCAATGGGCATAGACCCCCAGTTCGGTCGGAGAGCCGATAAAGAATGCCCTCCGGGGGGGAAGATTGGGATGCCGGGCCTGCATGAACCGCGCATACCGCTCCGCATCGCTGAACAGGTGAATCACAACGGGACGTCGCGGAGGAGGCAATTCCAGCGTCTCCGTCAGGTCGTCGCGGATCGCCTTGAGTTGAGTGAGAAGTTCATTGTCCGACTTGATTTTCAGATCGGATCGGACAATCAGGTTTCCGGATTCAATTTCGTACTTGTTCGGGAGGGCCGCCAGGCGATTGCGGCTTGAGATACATCCGTGAAACAGACAAAGCAACAGGCAGCCCACGAGGAGTCGCCTCATGGGCCGTTGCCATGCCGGAGACGGATCTCTATCAGTGGAATTCATGGGTCTGCCGTCCGCGGTCGAAGAGGGCTCATCCCGGAGGGAATACAGAATCAACCTTGAAATTGTGCCTGGGCTCGAAGTGCGGGAAGCCAGATCGGCTCATGTCCCTGTTGCTGAAAAATCTGGGCAAAATGCAGATGACAGGTGAGTAACAGGATCTGCTGGCCCTGTTTGGCGACATCCATCAGGGTCTGGGCCGCAGCTTCCGTCCGGGACTGATCGAAGTTCACCGTCACATCGTCCAGAACCATGGGCAATTCAATTCCCTTGCGGGCGAAGTCGCGAATCATGGCCAGGCGCACGGCCAGGAAAACCTGTTCCCGTGTGCCGCTGCTGAGATGCTCCACTCGCAACGACTGTTTCTGATCATCGTCCACCAGCAGGGATTTTTCGCCCAGCCGGGTCCAGATGCGAATATATTTTCCACACGTTAACTGGGAGAGCAGGCTGCTGGCGACCTGGAGCATCTGCGGTTGGCGTTCCTGTTCGATCCGATGCCGGAGCCGGTCGACAACTTTGTCGGCCAACCGCGTCGCCGCCCAGCGTTCTGTCGCCTCCTGAAGGGCATGAACGATCTGTTCCCGGTCAAACCGAAGCGAACTGAGGGTGCGGTCCTCTTCAATTTCCCGCAACTGCCGCTGAACATGTTCCAGCGAACCGCGCGTGGTCTGAATGGCGGTTTCCAGTTGTTTCTGATCGGCCCGGATCTTTTCCATCGCTGCGGTATTCTGGCCGGCTTCGTACCGCAATAGATCGTCTTCAACAATGGCCAGATCCGGATCGGCATCGACCAGATTTTGAATCTGCTGGCGGACTTCCTTGAGTTGAAACTCCAGCGTGTTCCGTTCGTCGATCGCAGCCAGCTTGGCGATGATTTCGTCCCGTTCGCCCACTCCCAGCCGTTTCAGAAGCGTTGTTCGTTCGCGGCGGAGTTTTTCAACCTGAGTAGCAAGTTCGGCGGACTGGTGCCGTTTTTCCTTGGCGGACTGCTTCAATCGCAATCGTTCCCGGCGACGTTCCCCCTGCAACTTCAGTTCACGATCCCAGTTGGCCAGGGCTTCATAAAGATCGTTGAGTTGAAAGGCCCGGTCTTCCAGCTTGACGGAGAGTTCCCGAATCTGCCGGTGGTAGGCTTCGAGTTCCTGCCGCTGATAGGTTTCTTTTTCGTGGCTGGCATTGCAGGCCTGAAGGAGTTCCCGGGCCTGCATGATCAGCTGGCATTGTTCAAAAGCTGAGGAGGCTTTCAGGGTTTCGGTCAGTCCGATGCGGCGCAGGAGTTCCGTCCAGTCACGGCGAGCCCGGCCGAGTTGACGCTGGCGATCCTGGAGTGCCAGCCGCATGGTGCTGAGTCGGCGCCGCAGGGCATCGATCCGCAGTCCGACCGGTTCGTGCTGTTCAAGTTCGAAGAGTTGCTGGCGAAGCTGGCGGATCAGTTCTTCATCGGAAAGCACCGGAGTCGGTGCCCCGTCCGGCGTGGGGGTCGGTCCGAGAGGAAGAGGATGTTCGCGGCGGATAATCCGTTCAATCGCCTGCTCCACGCGATGGAGTTCCAGTTCCAGGGTTTCCCGTTCCGCGGCGCTGTCGGGAGCTTCGAAATCGACGGTTTCGAAATACTCCTTCATGGCCCAGAAAGTGCACATTGCAGCGACCCCCAGGAAGGCGAATGCTCCCCCGATGATCAGTGCGACCGGCCCGCCCGCCACGATGCCAATATATCCCCGCATGGCGGCAAACACGCCCCCAAACAGCAGGATCATCCCCGCAATCATGAAGAACGACAGGATCATCCAGAAAAATGGGGGCAGGTCACGAATCACCATTTTCGGACCGAGATCCCGATTGAAGAAATCGAGCGTTTTCTTCAGGTGATCGCGACGCGCGGAGAGTCCCCGCAACTCTTCGAGTTCATGGATCCGCCGCTGCAAGACCTTGCGGGCTTCGCCAATCGATTGTTCCCCCAGATCCCGGGTGTGCGACTTCCATTCTTCCCGCAACTTGCGAAGCATGCCTCCCAGTTTCTTATAACGTTTGACGAGTCGCGATCGCGCGCGGACGGACTGTTTGAAATGGCTGGACTGCTGCAACAGCCGCAGCCAGGTTTCACCGGTGAGGTCGGTCTGTTCCAGACGCCTCTGGTCCCAACGGCCATCCAGCTTGCCGAGAATTTCCTGCCAGGCGCGGTTCCGAGGATCAATTCCATTCGAACCGGCGTTCAGAGACCGGTCGAGTCCCTGCATGACCCGGGACCGTTCGAACAGGTTCTGAATCTGGCAGGCATGTTCTTCCAGCTCCGGCCGATTGGGAATGGCTTCCGCATCGGACTGGTGTTGCTTGGCTTCGGCGATGAGTGCTTTGCGGCGATCATCGATTTCGGAGAGTTCCAGTTCGACCTGATCGAACCGGCTGAGGATTTCACGGTCAATATCCCCTTGAGGAAGGGCCTTGAGTTGTTTCTGAATGTCCCGTTCTTTTTCCCAGGGACCCCGAATACGGGAAAGAAACTGCCGTCCGCGCCATTCATTCTGAAGCAGCTCATGCCGATCCTGATGGCTGGCAAGTTCTTCTTCCAGATCACGACACTGAGATTGCAGCCGCGAATATTTCTCGGTGACGGGGCCGTGCCGCTGAAGTTCCCGGTCCAGGGCCGCCAGCCGATGGACGTGAGAAAAGAGTTCCCCTTTGCGCGGTTCACTCCCCAGAATCTTCCGTTCTTCCTCAGCCAGTCCGGCATGAGCGCGAAAAATCTGTTCCCCTTCCGGTCCCAGGGAGAGCCCGTAAATATGCCGGGCGACATCTTCTCCGTTCAATGCGGAGAGTTGCTGCAATTCGTTCAGTCCGATGGCAAAGATGTTTTGAAACATCGGCTCGGGAATATTGCTGATAATGCTCCGCAGCACCGGATCATCGTCCCGGGCAATCCGACCATTAATTTCCAGCCGTCCCCGCGTTCCCGGTTGGGACGTCCGGCGAAGGCGATAGTCCTGTCCCTGATGATGCAGTCGCAACGTCCCGGAACATTCCACAGGTTCGGAATTCGGACCGGCGGAACGTTCGTCCTGTGGCTGATACCCGTAGAGCACCCCCCGAATAAACCGCATCAGCGTCGATTTTCCGGCTTCGTTCGGCCCGTACAGCACGGTGACGCCGTGATGGTTGAACGGAAATGTGACGTCCTGCCACACACCGAACCGATCAATTTCAAGGTCTCGAAGCTGCATCTGTTTCCATCCTTGGGATGTCTCAGCCCTCAGCGGCCGGAATGTATTTCAGTCTGCGGGAAGAATCAGTCTCTGCGGGAATACCGGAAGAATTGAATCACGTTACTCAAGCCAGCGTCCCGCAGCGGAATGTGCACGACGCATGAGACTGCTGCGGGAAAGATGCTGGACCGCCTCCCGCAGTGCGCGGGCATCGGTTTCCTTCATCCAGGCCAGTTCGAGCATCTCACGACGCATTTCGTCAATCAGTTCCGTCGGCGATTCCTGTAATAACATCTGAAAATCATGGAGAAGACCGTTGGAAGAGGAGGGCAGCGGCGCCGAAGATTTCGGCGGAGCAATCTCCGGGCGAATCCCCCGTTCCAGTCGATAGACGCGACGAATGGTATTTTCACCGGTCAGTTCCCCTTCCAGCTTCTTCCATAAATCTGCCTGCGTATTGGCTTGCGCGAGCGAATCAAACAGGGGGCCTTCTCCAGAGATGCGCCAGGTTACAATCCACAACCGCTCATCATTGTCGGGAACCTGTTCCATCAGGATCAGCGTCATTTTTTCAATCAGATCACTGGGATTTGTATGCGTTTCCAGTGCGATGGAAAATTCTTCCCAGCGAATCGGCGCGACCGCCACAGCATCGAGACTGATTTCTCCCGTGGGATCCACGTTGATCACGCTGCAACCGCGGGATCCGGTGACCTGGCTGGTAAGCGACTGGGCACATCCGGGATCGTGAATGATTCCTGAACGGTGCTCTTCCGTGAACGGAGTTCCTTCTCCCAGAGCGATATAATTGGTCTGATGTTCCAGGGCCATTTTCATCAGCGTGACGGCAGCGGAAGCGCCATCCCGATGTTCTTGCGGGACCGGCTGGCCCGCTTCCCAGCGAATCGGCGTTCCGATTCCCATGAGCCCGATACGAAATGGGGCCTTGTGCCGTTGAAACGCGGCTGGGCCGGAATCGCTCCAGCGGGATTCATCGGAATTCGCAGTGGCGATAACATAGATCGATGCCAGAACCCGCTGATCGTCCATCACAGCCACAGGCTCGTGATCTTCATCGTTGAGCAGGGTGACATTGGGCGGAAGATCCAGTCGTTTCCACGCGGCGAGCGGATCGAGCGGACCGGGAACAACAAATACGGAGATGTTCTGGGCAGCGAGTGTTTCGAATCCCTTCTCCAGTGCAACCCGGGCCCGCAGGCTGTTGGTTTTCGCATTGAAGGAATTGCCGGAAAGAATCAGAAATTCCACCTGGGCACTGAGGCAAGTCCCGACAATGCCCTCCCAGGCGCGGAACGTGGCGTCTTCCGCCAGTGTCCGGTCCGTCGGAGAAAGTGTTCCCGTGCCAACCAGATGCTCGTCCAGGCATAAGCAGGTGGCATGAACAAATCGAAAACCATGTCGAGACATTGCGCAGGAATCCTTTCCTGATATTCACGGAAGCAGCCACTCAGTCCTGACGGTCCTTCATCTGCCGGTCCTGGGACTGCCCTTCCCCATCGCTTTTGCGACCATTGACCGACATTGCCCGCTCGGAACCACCACAATCTGGCAACCTGACCGATGTCATGTTCCCGTCACCAGGACATAACCGGGGTTCAATTGACTGAAAGACGTTCCCGGGAATGCCGTTCAGTAATCCCATGGAGTCTACCGATCTTGCCAAATCCGGAAAAGGGCATTTTGTAATTGCTGCAAAATCGCGTTTTCCCAGAAATTTTCAGAGAGCTGGAAAATACAGGTTTCCCGCCTCGCGAGCATTATATAAATAATCGGGAGAGAATCCGCGGGTGATGCATTGCATGACGATTACGGGTGCAACAACTCCGGGTGCAACCACGGAGAGGAACCCACGATTGAAGAGCGATCCCCCGTTCGCGTCAGAAAAATGAACGCACAGCAAGTACAGCGGGGGGATTTTTGAAACGCAGAGTTCGCCGAGGACGCGGAGAAGAAAGACTAAGTGATGTCAGTTAGGCAGTTCGTAGGATGTGGTCGAGGCCCGGAAGGAGAGCGTTGCTGCAAATCAGACGTTCCTGCCGGAATGCGGTCTCGTCTGGAATCAGAACGGCCGCTGACCCACCGCAAGCGGACGCTTCACTTCCGGGCTGACTCATCTTCAGGGGGGCGATCCACTTCCGGTGGGTCTGCGGACGGTCAAACCGAGGAATGGGGTCCCGTTATGAGTGCCATTCATCCTGCCAGGAGGCTCTCCCGTCCCGTCCTTGACCGCACCCTGCCAATCGACTCGTCCTGGGCGCAGCAAAAACGGAATAGAAACACAAACTGAACGGTCCAGGCATCGCCTGGCTATCAGCCGGGGGGCGATCCTGTTGCATCTCCCCAAATTTGCGGAAGAGCGATCCGGATGGCTCGTGCATCAATGTCAGGTTTTGCGGACCTTCCCCGGGGCATTGTGGTCCGCACTGGGAGCCCCTACTTTTATGCAAGTCTGCCCCCCGAGCAGAACGCGGCAGATTTTGTGAGGGGTCTTTAGAATTTTCAAATGCTCCGGGAGTCTCCGATGTCACAACATCCGCCGCTGGTCGGTATTATCATGGGAAGCAAGTCCGATTATGAGACGATGCTGCCCGCTTCCGAAATCCTGACACAGTTTCAGGTTCCACACGAAATTCGCGTGGTGTCGGCCCATCGGACCCCGGACTGGATGTGTGAATATGCGAAGACGGCGGAAAACCGGGGAATTGAAGTCATTATCGCAGGAGCGGGGGGAGCCGCCCATCTCCCCGGAATGGTCGCTTCGCAAACAGTTCTGCCGGTACTGGGAGTGCCGGTTCAGAGTAAAGCATTGCAGGGGCTCGATTCACTTCTCTCAATTGTGCAAATGCCGGGTGGAATTCCGGTCGGTACTCTCGCGATTGGAGCGGCGGGAAGTAAGAATGCCGGTCTTCTCGCTGTCCGAATTCTCGCCGGCTCCCGTCCGGAACTCCGAGAGCAGCTTCACAAATTTCAAGACAAGCAGACAGCCGACGTGCTGGCTGAGACCGAATTATGACACAGGAAATCCTTCCGGGAGCCACATTGGGCGTTCTTGGCAGCGGGCAACTGGGGCGAATGTTTGCCATGGCAGCCCGCCAGTTGGGCTATGGCGTCCAGGTCTACTCGCCCGAGGGTCATTCGCCCGCTGGCCAGATTGCCGACCGCGAATGGTGCGGCGCCTGGGACGATTACGCCCGGTTGAAAGAGTTCGCCCAGCGGGTCCAGGTGGTCACGCTCGAATTCGAAAATGTTCCGATTTCCACATTGTCGAAGTTGCAGGAATGGGTGCCGGTCCGTCCGGGACCACAGGTTCTGGAAGTCGCACAAAACCGTTTGCGGGAAAAGCGATCACTTCGACACTACGGCCTTCCCACTGCCGATTTCGCATCCATTTCCAATCTGCTGGAGCTCCGAAATGCGTTGCAGCAGTTCGGCGGTCGGGGAATTTTGAAGACCGCCAGCTGGGGTTATGACGGAAAAGGCCAGCAATTGCTTCACGGAACGGAAGATTTGTCACAAGTCTGGAAATGTTTTGAGGGGCAGGAAGCCATTCTCGAACAACTGATTGAGTTTCAGTTCGAACTCTCTGTATTGGCGGTTCGCAACACCGCTGGCGAAATTGCCTGTTACGATCCAATTCTGAACCATCACCGGAATCATATTCTGGATGTTTCGCTCTCCGGGGCTCCGGAAATCACTCCGGTAATTGCCCAGCGTGCTCGGGAAATTGCCTTGACCGTCATGGAATCGCTGGATGTGGTTGGCGTGTTATGCGTGGAACTGTTCCTGACGACACAGGGAACGCTGCTCGTCAACGAGATCGCCCCCCGGCCCCACAACTCAGGACACCTGACGATCGATGCGCATATCACCTCGCAGTTCGAACAGCAGGTTCGGTCAATCTGCGGATTGCCGCTGGGATCGACAGCCCCGTTCCAGCCGGCCGCAATGGCAAACCTGCTGGGAGAGTTGTGGCCCGCGCAGGGAGTCCCTGAATGGGACGCCATCCTGCGGCACCCGGACATCAAACTCCATCTTTATGGAAAAGAGGCTGCCCGTCCGGGAAGAAAAATGGGGCACCTGACTTGTCTGGCGAATCAAGCCGGCGAAGCGGAAGCCATGATCCGCGCAGCCCGGGATGAACTGCTCTCAGACAGATAATGTTGCCTTTTTAGAGCGGAGTTGCAAATGATCTCTCACGCGGATCCTGGTGAAAAACAAGGAATTCAAGGCCGAGCGTGATCGAACAAAAACCAAACTGGTCTAGAGAGGGGTTCCCATGGAAAACGGACGCCCAGCGAGTAGATGGATCGATGCTCCACAAGGAGATATCCTGTTTCCACTGCCCACACCATGAACCTGTCTAAGAAGCCCTCACAAAACGGACCGCGTTCCGCTCGTGGACAGGAAATTTTCACTGTCGGAGAGGTTTTGTTCGCGGCACTGAGAATAGACCGGTACCAGAATAGATCGGCTCCTGCCCGGGGCAGTTCACCGTTCCGACACAGGGCTGTTCTTCCTGGAACAGCCGGCAGAGGACTCTTTCGACCCCGCTGATTGTTATTGCCTGAAGGAAAATCCCATGAATGTTGATCGTCGTGAATTTCTGAATGGATCACTTGCGGCGGGGGCCATGGGACTGGCCTGCCTTGCGGGACATCCCACGAAGGCCCATGCTGAGGAACGCCGTCCCGGCTTGATTCAACCGGGCCATGTCGTCCTCTTTCAGGGAGATTCGATCACGGATACTGGCCGCAGCCGGGAGACCGCCGATCAGCCGAATCTGCGGTCCACTCTCGGCAGCGGATATGCCTGGCTGGCAGCCTCGCAAGTGCTGGTCGATCATCCCGATGCCAAATTGAAGTTCTATAACCGGGGAATCAGCGGAAATAAAGTTCCCGACCTGGACAAACGCTGGGACGCGGATTGCATCGCCCTGAAACCGGATGTGCTGAGCATCCTCATTGGCGTGAATGACTACTGGCACCGCCGCGACGGCCGTTACAACGGAACTCTTCAGACTTATGAAACCGGATACCGGGCACTGTTGCAGCGGACGCTGGAAAAACTGCCGAACGTGAAACTGGTTTTGTGTGAACCATTCGCACTGAAAACCGGGAAAGTTGACGACAGCTGGTTTCCGGAAATCGATGGATACCGTGCCGTTGCGAAAAAGATGTCGGAGGAATTCAAGACCGTCTTCGTTCCGTTTCAGCAGGCTTTTGGACGGGCCGTGGCCTATGCGGAACCGAAAGAATGGGCGGCTGACGGCGTTCATCCCAGTTCTTCCGGGGCCGCCCTGATGGCCCATGAATGGCTGAACCAGGTCCAGGGAGCATAGGCCCTCTTATTTACGGGGCCATGCGTCGCAGCGCCCGCAACGTCTCGGCAAAGTCTGAAGGAAGCGGGGCTGTAAATTCCATCCAGAGCTGGCTGATCGGATGGACAAAACTCAATTGCAGTGCATGTAGTGCATGACGTTGAATCGGCAATCCGGTCTCGATAGCCGTGGAAGCGGAATCATCGAGATCGGCCCGAAAGGGTTTGAATCGGCCTTGTGTCTCGTAAAATTCATCTCCCACCAGGGGATGCCCCAAAGCAGCGAAGTGAACGCGAATCTGATGATTGCGGCCTGTCCGGGGAATGGCCTGCACCAGCGTGTGTGCGCGGAAACGCTGAATGACTTTGTAGTGCGTCCGGGCTGGTTTGCGGTCAAGGGCATCCGCGCGGCAGGACATGAGGACGTGGCGTCCCGTTCGAGCTCGGCCGATGGGCCAGGTGATAGACCCGGTATCGGTCGGCATCTGTCCTTCGACCAGGGCCATGTATGTTTTGGCGATCCGCGACGCTTCGAACCCCGCTGACAAGATGGCATGGGCGTGATGCTGCTGAGAGATCACCATGGCCCCGCTTGTCTGCCGGTCCAGTCGATGCACGATTCCCGGCCGCAAAAGCCCCCGCCAGCGGGTACGCTGATCCAGATGATGTTGCAGCCCGTTCGCCAGAGTCTGCACCTGAGTTTCTCCAACAGGATGCACGATCAATCCGGCCGGCTTGTTGACGACCGTGATCCAGTGGTCTTCGAAAAGAACCGGGATCTCCATGGGGACCGGTTCGAGTAATTTATCCGGAGGTTCCAGCAGTCGAACACGAACAAGTTGCCCGGTAAAAACCCGGTCCCATTGTGTGGCCGGAGTTTCATTGATGGTCACGCCTCCCGCCCGGGCGATTCGTTGCATTCTCCACGGGTTGTAATTGCGGAACTGCTTGACCAGAAACGAGTCGATGCGAACTCCGTTGAGTTCCTTTTCCACGACGAATTCAAAAGTCGGAGGCATGAATTCAGCCACAAGTCTTGGTCTGACAGTCGAATCCGCTGTAATGAGAGAGGGACCGCGCCGGCACGTCTTCCGCAGAGATCCGGTCTGCAAGAGCGGCCCCCACTTCCGGATGACCGGTCATTTGGGGCAGGGAACGTCCCCGGAGCCGGTCAAAACCCGGAGCCCTCTCAAAATATCGCGTCAAGGTCGGGAAAGAAATCCGCAGCAAAAGAAGATCAGGGAACCTCCGAAGGAGGCCCTGCCGGAATTCGTAAATTTTCCAGCAATGGCGATAATGGCAACTTCTTATTGGTAATTTCTCAAAAATTAGAGTTTCGGTCTCGCTCCGCCACCCCGAGAGCGATATATTCCTGTTGATTGGGCTTCAATTCCAATAGCTGACCAGTGAGAAACGCGATGGCAGGCACGTCTGCTTGACCAAAAGCGAGGTTCACAAGGCAGCTCTATGCTGGGAGAGGAGCATCTCTTTCCGAGAGAAGTGTGGTTTCCATGCTCATTTCCCGGAAAGCCCGTCCCGGATGTGTGGAGTTTGGTTTTGACTTCACTCTGATCGTTGTCATAGGGAAATCTCCTTGATTTCCATGTCGGCGGCAAGAAGCAGAATTTGTTGGGAAGAAGACAGTTGCGGACCAAGTTCGAGAGGCTCTTTCAGCCCCTCTCGCCGATTTTCAGATTGCTGTATGCATCGTTCTTTCCTGCCTGCATGGCAGATGAAAACGGACTGCTTTCGGCTTCCGGTCGTTTCCAGGTAAAAAAATCTGTTCGTGGATTTGCCTGGAGTCCTGTCGATTTGATCCCCCGGAAACCTGACGTTTTCTCGTTGACGCTCCTCAAAAGCATTTTCTCGAAAACGCTCCCTGGTCGCCTCCTTTCAACCGGAAAACGCGCTGTTTACGGCAACGATTGTGCGGAAGTGAGACGAAAAACCGGTGGGGCAATTGCTGCCGAAAAGAACAGAATCATTTTGCGTGGTCTCGGGGAATTTGAAATCCCCCCTGCCCTCGCGGTTGTCGAACAACGTTTGCCGATTATATTAAGCAACCCTGATCTATGCGGGTGGGGATTCCAGATCGCCCGTGTTTTCAGGTCTTCATGGAATGCTGCCCTTCAGAAATGGGTTGTTCTCCACGAAAAATGAATGTTCGACCTGAATCTGGGCTGTTGATCAAGCCGTTGATTTCTAGAGTGAACTCGTAGTCCATCGCAGCTCAATAATCGGTTAGAAAAACATGAAGCGAGCGACAACGGAGCGGAATCTTTAAGAAATCAACCCGAATACCAGGCTGCGGAGCAGCACTCGGGCAGACAGGCAAGTCGTTCGAGCAAACTGGAAACCAATGGAAAAGTGAGGACGAGACACAAAGCGACTTCGGGTCGCTGGAGGAAGCCATCAAGAGGCAGCATCCCGCTGGCTCTTATGGGCATGGAAACCTCTCCATCAGGAGACGTTCCATGTGACGAGCAGAGAGATGGGATCCGTCTTGGGTTCCGTCTCAAACACCACACAATGCCGCTGAGTGATATTGCTGCTGGTGAGGAAGGTTGATCGAACAGGTTTCCCCGGGAAATTACCGCCGTATCAACCAGAATCGCAAGTTGTCGAATTCAAGAGTCGTCAGTTTTGTGGCCCACTGCTCTAGTGCTTTCCAGGCATCTTTTTGTGTTGAAAAGATGCAGGAAGGCGAGGTACATTTTTTTAGGATTGCAGCAATGCCACAGGGTAAAATCAAGAAACTGACGGACAAAGGCTTCGGCTTCATCGAAGGTGATCGGGGCGACCTGTTCTTTCACCATTCTTCGGTGAAGGGCACCAGCTACGACAACCTGTATGAAGGCCAGACGGTCGAATACACCGTTGGCCAGGGCAAAAAAGGTCCTTGTGCGAATGACGTCACGGTTGTGAACTGATTTCGCTGGATTCGCCGCCGACCCCTCTGCATGATCTCCCCAGGGCCTCCCCGGAAGCTCATGCAGCCAGGCAGTTGAATCAACGTCATTCCGGTCGAGCCGTCTGGGCATGACTGCTCCGGCGGCTCGACCGATCTCATTCAAATCGAATTTCAATTTTCTGGACCTTCCGGAACGTTCTTCCACCTGCTGGTAAGAAATTTCCGGAAGAACCGCGAGTAAGGCCATGGTGTCCTCGCTCGGAAATTCTTCCATCAAGAAAAGGAGACAAAACATCAGACGGCCGCAACCGGTTGCCCGCCCCCAGTCAAATTTACCCCGCATGAATGAACGTATCCGGATCACTCCCATTCGCGTGGTGAGCGCCGACGGCGAAATGCTCGGGGAAATGGAGACCCCTGTCGCCCTGCAAATGGCGATTGATGCAGGTCTGGATCTTGTCGAAGTCAGTCCGGACTCCAAGCCTCCAGTCTGCCGCATCATGGACTTCGGCAAAGTCCAGTACGAAAAACAACGGAAATCCGTCGGGCCGAAGCAGCATAAAAGCCAGCTCAAACAGATTCGGCTTGGAGCCAAGACCGGCCAGCATGACATTCAGGTCAAGGTCGAAAAAGCCCGCGAATTTCTGGCCCGTAAGGATAAAGTCAAAGTCAATGTCGTCTTCCGGGGACGTGAAAACGCCCATCACGACCGGGGACGCGATCTCCTTGAAGAGATCATCAAACAACTGGCCGATGTCTCCACCGTGGAACAGCCTCCCCGGATGGAAAGCGGTCGCGCCATGTCCATGTTGCTGATGCCCACCGGTTCAAAGCCCTCATCCAGCAGCGGATCATAAGAACCAGGGACCATCCTGATTCCAGAGCCTTTTGTCGAAATCCGGCTGGAAACTCCGGATTTCGACACATCAGGCCCGCGTACAAAGTTGATCATCGTTGTGGAGAAATGAGACCGGTGCCGGTCGATTGTTGTGAAAAAATTTCGATCGTCCCGATTGGGTTTCCTGCCATATCGGGCACTTACGAATGATGCCGCATTCTCTTTCGGAATGCGGCTCTTTGTTTGTCCCGGTCCCTTGTTCCCAATTCAATTATGTGTGCCCCTGTCACCATCACGCAATTGCCTGGAGCCAACGAGGACGTCGGTGGTCCGACACGGGATGTCATGAAAGCCGAATCTCCGCGCTCTGACGATGCGCGGTCAGTCCCTCTTTATCAGCCATGATCCGCACCAGGTCTGCATCGGCTGCCAGGGCGGCTTTGTTGTAGCTGATCACGGAGGACCGCTTGAGGAAATCGTTTGCGCACAGCCCGTTGGCAAATCGTGCGGTTCCCCCCGTGGGAAGCACATGGCTGGGGCCGGCCACATAATCCCCCAGGGCCACGGGAGTGTCATGTCCCAGGAAAATTGCCCCGGCATTCTGGACTTTCCCCAGCAGTCGTTCGGGGTCGCTTACCGACAGATGGAGATGTTCAGTCGCCATAGAATCCGCCAGTTCCGCAGCTTCATCCTCATTGCGAGCGAGAATCAGAGCTCCATAGTCTTCCAAGCTTGTCCGCGCCAACTCTCCACGTGAAAGCTGTCCCAACTGAAACTCCAGCGCTGATTTCACAGCCTCGATCAGCGGTCCATGCCAGGTGATCAGAACCGCGGAGCCGGGGCTATGTTCCGCCTGCGAAATCAAATCGCTGGCCACGTACGCGGCATGGGCTGTTTCGTCAGCCAGCACGACCACTTCGCTGGGACCAGCGATGCTGTCAATATCCACTTCTCCAAAGACATATCGCTTGGCGAGGGCGACAAACAGGTTTCCGGGGCCGACGATCTTGTCCACCCGGGGAATCCCCTCGACACCATAGGCCAGAGCTGCCACAGCCTGGGCTCCTCCCACCCGGTAGACTTCGCTGATTCCGAGTTCGTGACAGGTGGCGAGCAGGTCGACGTTATAAGCTCCAAACTCCGTCGGAGGAACAACGATGGCAATTTCGCTGACTCCTGCTGCCTGTGCGGGAACGGCGGTCATCAGCACCGTGGATGGATAAGCGGCGGCCCCTCCGGGAACGCAAATGCCGACGCGTTTCAAAGGAAGATACCGCTGCCGCAATTCAATCTTCGCATCATCGAAACGGCGTTGGATTGAAACGTCCCGTGTCAGGATCGCCTGTTGAAACTCGAGAACATTGTCCCGAATCTGCCGGATCGTTTTCAAGAAAACGGGGTCAGCCTGCGCATGTGCGGCCGCCAGTTCTTCCGGACGAACGCGAAGCGTTTCGAGTGTGAGTTCTTTCTGGTCGAGCTTGCGGGTATAGTCGAGCAGAGCGCTGCGCCCCCGCAGGCGAACGTCTTCGCAGATTTTCTCGACCACCTGCTGTGGAGTCAGCGGTTCGCCGAAAAGTTCCATGGTCCGAGCCCGTCCTGCCGGCGAAACGACATTTCCGCGGGGGCTCAATCGGGCTCGGAGATCGGCAAAGAGCTGTCCGGCATTTTCCTCCGCACAGTTAATGACTCGAACGTTTAACGGCATACAATCATTTCCAGCGGCATGATTTCAATTCAACAGAGGGCACGAAACCGGCAAAATGAAAAAAGGGACTCGATGCCGCTGGTTGTTCCCGCCACATCCAGTCCCCTCCAGGTTTCGCTGTTCAGCCCACTCCGGCAATGGCGAGGCGTTCGAGAAAACCCTGCAATTGCTTGGAACGGGTCGGATGCTGCAACTTGCGAACAGCTTTTGCTTCGATCTGGCGAACCCGTTCACGAGTCACTTTAAAAATCCGGCCCACTTCTTCCAGCGTATATGTGTAACCATCGCCCAGCCCATAACGGAGCTTGATGATTTCCCGTTCGCGATAGGTCAGCGTTTTCAGGACCTGGTCGATCTTGTCCTTGAGCATTTCCTGGGCCGCCTGGCTGACGGGATTGTATTCGCTGGTGTCTTCGATGAAATCTCCAAAGAGACTGTCATCGTTTTCACCGACCGGCTTGTCCAGGCTGACGGGAGTTCGTGACATTTTGAGAACACGCGCGGCTTCTTCCAGGCTGAGGTCCGCTGCGACGGCGACTTCTTCCACGGTGGGTTCGCGTCCCAGTTCCTGGACCAGCTGCTTGCTGATCCGCCGCAACCGGGACATGGTTTCAATCATGTGGACTGGAATTCGGATGGTGCGGGCCTGATCGGCAATGGCCCGGGTAATGGCCTGCCGGATCCACCATGTGGCATAGGTCGAAAACTTGTATCCCCGACGGTATTCGTACTTATCGACGGCCCGCATCAGTCCGGTGTTCCCTTCCTGAATCAGGTCGAGAAAACTCATTCCCCGGTTCCGGTATTTTTTCGCGATGGAAACTACCAGCCGCAGATTTCCAGCTGAAAGATCCCGCATTGCCTGATCATAAGCGGAATAGCGATGCTGGATTTCCCGAACGCGGGCTGCCAGCGACTCCGGTGTTTCCAGCGTGAGATGCATCAGGTCCCGGAGTTCCTGTTCGCAATTCGCGCGTCGTTCCTTGCGGAGGCGATCATGGGCGAGCAGGTCGATTTCCCGCTGGAGTTCGTTCATGCGCAACGAGATTTGTTCCAGCCGCTTGATCAGCAGTTCGAGGCGGTTGGTCCGCAGGCTCATTTCTTCCAGCAGTGTGGCAATTTTGCGGCGGCGCTGTTCCAGCCGCTGGGAGAGAACTGGCGGAGAAAGAGATTCCCCGGCTTGCGAAAAATCATGCTGGTTCTGGTCCAGCAACTGGCGGATGGTGCGGAGGTTGATGGGCATTCGGCCAATCACCTGCTCCCGTTCGGTGCATTCGGTCAGCGAAATTTTGATGGTCCGGTCAAACGGGAGTTCGCCCCGTTCCACTTTGATGAGTGTTTCATAGCAGTCCTGGGAGATGTAATGACATTCCAGCAAAGTCCGCCGAAATCGTTTCCGGGTCACTTCGATTTTCTTGGCGAGAGAAATTTCTTCTTCGCGGGTGAGCAACGGAATTTCGCCCATCTGGGAGAGATACATCCGCACGGGATCGTCGATGGCCCGTCCTCCCCCGGTTTCTTCCAGGACCCCGGAGAGATTGATGGTCTGCATCTTCCGGACCGGGGCTTTTTTCGCTTTTCCTTTGGAGAGTTGTGCGGGCTGATGGTTCGCGTTGAGGTCGTCGCGAATGGAGAGCCCGAGTTCTTCCAGGGAAATCAGGAGCGCGTCAATCTTTTCCGGATTGACCGCTTCATTGGGCAGGTAGTCATTGACCTGCGTGAACGTGAGATATCCCTGGAGTTGTCCCAGTTCTGTCAATTCCCGCAAACTTTCGTCCAAACGCTGCATTCTCGGTTCTCCACACAGGCAGGCCGAAGGGCCTGCGGCAAGTCAATTATCGGGTCGCTCTACGAAGGTGAAAACTGGCGGCCTGCCGTAAAGAAGCCTCCGTGGCTTCGTCGAGCGATCCTGCTCGTTCGGACAGTTGTGACAACTGGACGCTGACGTTCTGCTGCAATTTTTCCTCTTCCCGCCATTTCAAATTATTCAGCGAGTTTCGCAGCAATCGCGGACAACCGTCTGCTTCCAGACCGCCATCCCGGATTTTTTCCGCCAGCCCTTTTGCCAGAACCTGTTCATCGATCCAGACGATCAAATTTTTAAGTGCCGGATTTTCGATCCGGCCGAGCAGACTTGTGATGGTCAGCTCTCCATTTTCTTCCATCTCCCACAGACAGTTTTCCAGGATTTCCCGCAGGACCGGATTTCGCAATGGGTTCCTGCTGGTGGTGCCAATGGCAAACCCCAGATGATCCGGAGAGGCAAAGATGTGTTCGAGCAAGTCGTATTCCAAACGTTCGTCCCGGTTGAAGCGACGACTCAAAATTCGCCGGACTTCCGGGGCCATTTCCTGTCCGGATACTGCCTCCGGAACCGGCCGGGACTGGTGTGAAGCAGTGCCACGGACGAATTTCAAACGTTCTCGAATACTCTCTTCCGAGACCAGCAGACGCTGTGCAAGATTTGCAATCAGCAGGGATTCCCGCATTGTTCCTGACAAGTGGGGAACCTGCGCGAGCAGTTGCAGCATTTCTTCCAGGATCCGCTGGCGGCCATCAATGGTCTCAATTCCATATTGAGTTTTGGCGGCTCGAAATTGAAACTCCCAGGCTTCGGGAGCCTGCTTCATCAGCGCCAGGAACTCTTGGGCATTGTAGGCTGCCAGAAATTCTGCTGGGTCCATTTTTTCTGGTAAAGTCAAAATTCTCAGGTCGACATCCTGGGCGAGAAACCGTTCCACGGCTTTCCGGGCGGCGTTCTGCCCCGCCTGATCCCCGTCAAATGTCAGTACCACATGACGGGCATATCGTTTCAGCGCGGAGACATGGGAATCGGTCAGGGCGGTTCCCAGCGTCGCGACAACATTCTGAATGCCTGCCTGATGCAGGGTCAGACAGTCGGTATATCCTTCCACGACAAGGACCCGGTCTTCCTTGCGAATGGCATCACGGGCCTTGTCAATCGCATATAACAGTCGACTCTTGTGAAAGACGATGCTTTCCGGACCGTTCCAGTATTTTGCGTCGTCCGTGCTGCCCGGCAGAATGCGCCCGCCAAAGGAGACGGGCTGCCCCCGTTCATTGCAGATCGGAAATAAAACCCGGTTGACAAAATTGTCGTAAAACCGGCTGTCCCGGACACCGACTAGGCGGGCCTCCAGCAACAGTTGCGGCGAATATCGGGCGCGGGCCTGTTCGAGCAGCCATTGCCAGTCGTTCGGATGAAAACCGAGACGGTATTTCTGAATGGTTTCCGAAGTGAAGCCCCGTTCCCTCAAATATCGCCGGGCGGGTTCTGCTATTGGAAGTTCCATTAAGGCCTTATGAAACGTGTTTTCCGCCCATTGCAGGATTTCGAGCAATTTTGCGCGGCTGGCGTCCTTTTCCGGAGTCGAACGGGCAATCTTCTGTGGAATGGGAAGATTCGCCCGGCGGGCCAGCAATTCCAGGGCTTCCGGGAAGGTGACTTTCTCACGCTCCATCAGAAAAGAAAAACAGTCTCCTCCCGTATTACAGGACCAGCAACGAAAGGTCTGCCGGTCGGGATAGACGTTCAACGAGGGATTTCGATCATCATGAAAGGGACACAAACCCACATAGAGACGCCCTCCATTCCGAGGTTGAAGAGAAATACTCTCTCCAATCAGGCTGACCAGATCGGTATGCGATCGTACGGTCTCTCGGAATTCCTGGGGAGTCGATGATGACACGTTTGTTTCGGACCGTTCTTCAAAGGAGGATGGCACACCGCAGCCGTACGGCCGCGCCAGCCAGTCTAATTTGTTTCATCAATCCGCAGTTTGACAAGTGAACGTCTGTTCCGAAAGGTTCTCGCGGATGCAATCGGAAGCCAACCCGATGAGTCTACCCTATGAATTCCGCCGGTCAAATTTTTCAACCCTTTGACAGGAAATTGTTTGTTCTCATAAAAGATTGATCCGTATGAACTTAATAAATAACGCCCGTGGATTTGTTTCCCCAAAACCCCGGAGCGTCACGAACGATAAAATTTCCCTTTCGATTGCCTGTGCCCGAAAAAGAACAGTCATTTTCAGGAATATTGGACAATTGGTTTTCAAGACTTTTCATAATGTCCTCTCCCGAACATCCCGATCTGGAGAAAATACCAATTTCTTCTTCTCCGAAGAGCAGTCGGACCGATTCCCTGATGGGGGGAGCTTCGGCATCGATCATCTCCCCTCCATCTTGGCTCATACAATATGCGTCATGATGGGATGCCACCAACCATGTTTGTGTGCGGCCAAGACAATGGAGCCTCCGCAGTAAAACTCCCGCGGACCAGGCCATTCGCCTTTCCATTTTGTGACAACTGAAGCTGACCCCGAATGAACCGGCAATGTTCGGGTTTCCCCATCAGAATGAATGGTCGATAATACAATCTGTTCCTGCTTGCGGCGCGAACTGATCGCTTGCTGTGAGCAAGGAAAACCAGCATTGCCATGAACCGCTTGACCAGGCTGCCGCAAATGCCGCTCTTTCACAACTGAGCTTTCATGGCCGATTGCTGAATGTTTTGACCAGGGAAGGAAAGACACATGACGAGCCCCCGACGAATTGGAGTTCTGACATCAGGAGGGGATTGTCCCGGATTAAACGCGGTGATTCGCGGCGTGGTCAAAAGTGCCACCCGATTTGGATATGAAGTGGTCGGATTCCGCCGTGGCTACGAAGGGCTGGTCGATCCGGTGGATTACATGGTGCTGGATCGGAAAAATACGCTGGGAATCATCAATCGCGGCGGAACCATTCTGGGATCGACGAACAAAGGGCGATTCGGAGCGCGGCGGGGGATTGATGAACGGATCGATTTGCCTGGGGAACTCATTTCTTCCGTGGGAGACACATTTCGCGTGCTGAGCCTGGAAGGTCTGATCTGCGTCGGCGGGGACGGATCGCTGGCGGTCGCGGAACAGTTTGATGAAGCGGGCCTGCCGGTGATCGGCGTTCCCAAGACAATCGATAATGACTTGTCGTCCACCGCGTTTTCCTTCGGATTTGACAGTGCTGTCGCCTGTGCAACCGACGCTATTGACCGGCTTTATACAACCGCGATCAGTCATGAGCGGGTGATGGTTGTGGAAGTGATGGGGCGTCACGCGGGCTGGATCGCCCTTCATGCCGGGATTGCCGGCGGGGCGGGCGTCATTCTGATTCCGGAAATCGAATGGAGTTTTGATCACGTCTGCCAGAAGATTTTTGAGCGGGACCGCGATAATAAGCGGTTCTCCGTCGTGGTCGTGGCGGAAGGAGCCCGGCTTCCAGACGGACATCTGGTCACGTCCGGCCAGCCGGACGGACCGGCAGCGGGTCAGGTCCGGCTGGGAGGCATCGGCGATATTGTCGCCCGGGAACTGGAACACCGTCTCAACCGCGAAGTCCGCTGCGTCGTGCTCGGACATCTTCAACGGGGAGGACCACCAACCAATTTTGACCGTTGCCTGGCGACGATGTATGGCGCCCATGCGGTTCGCCTGCTGATTCAGCAGAAATTTGGAATGATGGTCTCTTACCAGCCGCCCATGATTCGGGCGGTTCCGATCAAGGAGGCTGTCGGCAAGTTGGCCCAGGTTACTGCCGATCATTCGGGAGTGGAAGCTGCCCGTGCCCTGGGGATCAGTTTCGGGGATCTCTCCCCCCGAGAAACGGTCGACGCGCTGGGCTGGCGGGAAACGCCTCCTATAGACCCGCTGGAGTGAGAAGAACAAGAATAGGAAGTGCAGAGGCTGCACAGGAAGAAGCCAAAATGCTCTAATACGTGATATCATAGCAGATTCGCGAAAACGTCTTCGTTCTCTGCCCGTCTTCTCTCCTGAAGTCCTCTTTTTTCAGCCCTAGAAATTCCCAATGTCTCATCCTTCGCCATCGTGTTATCTGGAACGCCTGTTTGGATTACAGGGAAAGACCGCGGTGGTCATTGGCGGGACCGGGGTTTTGGGCGGGGCGATCTGTGACACATTAGCGGGTGCGGGAGCCCATATTTACGTTGTCGGCAACAATAAAGATGCCGGGCAGGCTGTTGTGGATCGCTGGCAGGGACAAGCAACATTTTTTCGTGCGGATGCCAGCAAACGGGTCGACCTGGAAGCGCTGGCGGGGCACCTGCAAACACATGGTCGGGCCTGCGACATTCTGGTGAACGGAGCGGGCGTGAATGCCGCAGTCCCTTTCCTGGAAATCACGGATGAAGACTGGGACCGGATTTTGCGGATCAATCTTTCCGCCGTCCGAATCGCCTGCCAGGTTCTTGGGGAGTACATGCTCCGCAATGAAACCGCTGGATCGATCATCAATATTGCTTCGTTGTCGGCCATCACTCCCTTGTCCCGGGTCTTCGCCTACTCCGCGAGCAAGGCTGCGGTGATCAATCTGACTCAGAATCTGGCCCGGGAATGGGCGACCAGAAAGATTCGTGTCAATGCCCTCTCTCCAGGCTTCTTTCCCGCGGAACAGAACCGGAAAATTTTGACCGAAGACCGGGTCCAGAAAATCATGGGGCATACTCCCATGAACCGGTTCGGCGACCCCGAAGAACTCTCGGGAGCGGTTCTGCTCATGGCGGCAAACATCGCCGGGAGTTTCCTGACCGGGGCCAATCTTGTCGTCGACGGCGGCTTTTCCGCCATGACGATCTGATTCGGAAGATGGTCTTTCTCTCCTCCTCCCCGCGGAACTCTGTTCGATCGCAACTGAGTGATGTCGCGGATGCGGAAGATTTACTTCCAGTGACAATTCTGTTCAGAACTTTGAACAGGATTGTTTGTCTGTGCACGGCAATCTGCGAAAGGTTTCGCGGAATGATGCTGTCCCATGTGTCACATGAAGATTTCATCACAAATGGCATTTTGTTTGCTGTGAAGGATTCATTGAGGTGCGGGCAACCTCCGGTTTTCAATGACGGATGCAACGAGCTATTCGTCCTGACTTCCATTCATTGTCAACAGCCAGCGGAAGGATTTCTGCTGAGAGACTTGCCCGTTACTTTTTAACCGCCGTTGAACAGCATCATGGCCAGCCAGAATTTTAACGACTCCCGCATCGATCGCAGCGTCGGCCTGCTTCTCCTGGGCATGTTGGTCTTTGGCTTCTTTCTCATTGCCATTCTGGGAATGCAGAACGTCCAGAAACAAGCGAAGAGCATGGCGAATTTCCCTTCTCAGGAAACCACCGAGCAACCGGTTTATGATTTTCCGAATAATGTGACCAATCAATAACTTCCACGTCAGGGAGGAACGTGTTTTTCGGCGCGGTCAATTCGTTCCGGTCGCAGCCAGAGTCTTTGACGCTGCATAAAATTTCCGCCCACTGCGAATGGCTTTGCAAAAATGTGCCCGATAGGCCAGGCAGCGTCTGGGCTGTTCAGTTTGTGGTTGTGTTTCTATTCCGTTTTTGTTGTGCCCAGGGTGAGTCGCCGTTGGGACTGCGGGGTGAGATCGGATCACAGACTCGTTCCAGGGCCTTTGACGTCAGCCAGCGTAGCCCAGTCACCGCCTGGCGCGAACAGGGGATCGATCTTCAATCGTGGGTTCCTCGTCGGCATTGCATCCGTAATCGCCATGCGCCGCATGACGATCTCCCGGCCTGTTTTGGAATTCACGCCGATCATCACCATGCGGTGCCTGACCTATAGAAACTATCGTCCTGTGGTGACTGCCCCGCGGACGCTGCGAAGGTCCGCATAGCGGACACTGTCTGATGGAGTTGTCTCGATTTTTTGTGCAATGCTGTTTGGAAAAGAGAGACCACGTCCATAACGGGATGTGTTCCCCATCATCCCAGGAAGCGGGCATAAAGCGTTCGGGCCATGCTGATCTCTTCGGTTCCAGTGATGATGGCCCGACCATCCGGAAAGATAGTCATCTCGCAATTCTCCTGGTCCGGCTGGAAAATGAGCAGAAAAGGAGTCTGTCGGACCGTCCCCATTTTGCTCAGTCGCGAACTGAGTTGGGAAAGTGAAAGTGTCGTTACGGCTGCCGGAGAAATTTGAACGGAATTCCGTCCACACAGGACCACGGAAGTCACTCCGGCGGCGCCGTTGAGCCACAGTCTTTCTGAACCGCCACAGCAGAGACAATCCGCATTTCGCAGTTTTTCCAGGCTGATCTTTCGCCAGGTTCCCTGCCAGACATCCAGAACGGTCATGGTGGAAGAGATCAATTCAGACTGGCCAGTGAGAATCTTCAGGGCGTCCACGCATTGGAGAGCGGCCATGATTTGAACCGCGGGGCCGATCACTCCCGCTGTATCGCATGTTTGCGTGGTTCCCGGGGCTGGAATTTCGGGCATCACACAACGTAGACAAGGGGTTTTTCCCGGAAGGATGGACATCATCTGTCCCTGGCTGCCGACACATCCTGCGTGAATCCATGGAATTCCGGTTTCCACCGATGCATCGTTGATCAGGAAGCGAATTTCGAAATTGTCCGTCCCATCCAGAATGACGTCAGCGCCGTCAATCAGTTCCAGAATGTTCGCGGATGTCACATCCAGCACCCGTGGCTCCAGCGTCACATCACTGTTGATGGCCTGTAATTTCCGGACGGCTGCCATGGCTTTGGGCAGACGCCCGGCGACATCCTGTTCGTCGTACAGGCATTGCCGCTGCAAATTGGACAGATCGACAAAATCCCGATCCACGATCCGCAGAAAACCGACCCCGGCCCGGACCAGCGTGTCCGCAATGGAAGTTCCCAGCGCGCCGCATCCTATCAGCGTCACGTGCGCTTCCCGTAGCCGGGCTTGTCCCGGTTCACCAATCCCGGAAAAGAGAACCTGTTTTCGATACCGGTCTGCCATGGAGAAGTTACGTGCCCCGTCAGTTCCTCAGAATCAATCGTTCCTGAGAGCCATCCAGATCATTAGAAATTTGGAGAACGAGAAGTACGGGCTGCTGTGCGGACCATTGAATTTGGCGATGATGCAGTCCCCCGTCACAGAATGGCATGTTTGCCCGTCAATCATCTTCGGGAAAATCGAATCGCACCTTCAATTGGGGTCGCGTCGCGGCCCTTACTCTTTTTGTGCAACGTCGACTGGTCCTGTGGATCGCTGCCATGTTGTTGTGATGGACTTTAAAGTCTGGGCCACCACGCAGTACCGCTCGGCGAGTTCGACCGCTTTTTCCAATTTTTCATCCGCTTCCGGAGAATCGATTTCGAAAATCAGCCGAACGGTCTGAAAGCCGACCGGCGTCTCCCGGCTGACTCCGAGCGTCCCCCGGAAATCGAGATCCCCTTCGGCACGCAAAGTGGCGGACAGAATGGAAATACCCATGGCGGTGCAGACAGCGGCGAAAGTGACTCCGGCACAGCCAATCACCGCCTCCATCAACATTTCCGCGGCACAAGCGGTCTTTCCGTCTCCACCTGTCAAGGGATGCAATCCCGTCCGACTCAGGGGCGGCCCCTGATGATGAATCTGGACGGTCAGTGTGGGAATGTCGATCGTTCCCCGCGCGGTGAGGACTTGCAATGCGGTTTCGGGAGACTGGCGGTAGCGCTCTTTGAAAGGGGCCTGCAACTGGCGCAATTCAGCAGAATTCATCAGGAAAGCCGTTTCTGAGAAAATGAAAAACGAGCAGAGAAGGGGATTTCAGGCCGGCGATGGAGAAATTCTCGACACGTTCTCTTCCGGAGGCTTGCTGCCTCTCCGCGGTTGTCTATGCTACACAGTCTGACTCTTCGGCCCAAGTCGCTTGCCGGAATCCGGCATTCGCGACCGTTAATCGTTTCGACGTTCGCATCACTTCTTCTCCCTTTCGGTGAGGAATGATTCGTTCAACGTCCATTAGAATCAATGATTTCGTGCGGAAACTTCTTGATCCCGGTTTCTGCCGATTTCCCAGTTATCATCCGCAGGAAATACCATGTATCGCGTGCTTGTGACCGACACTCTGTCTTCCCAGGGTCTGGACCTGCTGAAGAGTTTTCCAGAAATTGAAGTGGTCTATTCTCCCGGTCTGAAACCAGCGGAACTCAAGGAAGCCCTTAAGGAAGCAGATGGCATCGTCATTCGCAGCGGAACAAAATTGACCGCTGACGTACTGGATGGCCAGACACGGTTGAAGGTGGTGGCCCGGGCGGGAGTCGGTGTCGATAATGTCGATCTGCCGACCGCCACCCGGCAGGGAATCGTCGTTTCCAATACTCCGGACGGCAACACGCTGAGCACTGCCGAACATACCATCGCAATGATGATGGCCCTGTGCCGCAATATCGGTCCCGCATCGCAGTCGATGCGGGATGGAAAATGGGACCGCAAGAGTTTTGGGGGGACCCAGCTGGCTGGAAAAACAATCGGTGTTGTCGGCCTGGGACGGATCGGCGTGGCTGTGGCCAGACGATGCCGGGGGCTGGAAATGACCGTTCTGGGATACGATCCATTTATGAGCGAAGAACGGGCCGCCGAAAATGGGATTGAGTTGTATCGGAATGTTGACGACATGCTGGTGAAGTGCGATTTCGTCACCGTACATACTCCCTTGACCGCCGAAACGAAAAATCTGATCAATGCTGAACGGCTGGCAGCCATGAAAAAAGGGGTTCGGCTGGTCAACTGTGCCCGGGGAGGCATCATCAACGAAGAGGATCTGGCCGATGCCATTGAATCGGGACACGTTGCCGGGGCCGCACTGGATGTGTACTCCAAGGAACCCCCCGCGGAAGGCTTCCGGCTGCCGAAGCTCCCGCAGGTATTGTGTACGCCCCACCTGGCTGCTTCGACCGACGAAGCCCAGGAACAGGTCGCCCTGGAAGCAGCGGACATTGTCGCTAATTTCCTGACCCGAAATGAAATCCGATCGACGGTCAACATGGTCCCCATTTCCGGCAAGGAACTGGAAGCGGCCCGGTCCTATCTCGACATGGCCTATCGGCTGGGACTGCTGCTGGCTCAACTCTGCAAGGGAGACAACATCCGGAACGTGAAGTTGCAGTTCCGGGGAGAAGCCAATACCAAGCCCATCAAGCTCATCACCAGCGCCTTCAACTCCGGTCTGCTCTCCGCGGTTCTGGGGCGGGATGTCAGTATTGTGAATGCCGATCTCACCGCCACCGAACGGGGAATTCCCGTCACGACCATTTCTTCCACCGAGACCGGGGCCTTTGCCACCGTGCTTTCCGTCACGGCCGAAACGGAGAAAGGTTCCCGGACCGTCGCGGCCACCACATTCGGAAACGATTTCCTCCGCCTGATCCGCGTCGACGATTACCACCTCGATGCCTACCTCGACGGAACGATGCTGTTATTCTGGCATAAAGATGTTCCGGGCGTCATTGGGGCCATTGGAACCGCGTTCGGAAAGCACAATGTCAATATTTCCCACATGGCGGTCGGACGCAATTCGAAAACGCCCGGAGGGGGAGCGGTCGCGGTATTGAATCTTGACAATGCCCCTTCGGAAGACGCCTTGAAAGAAGTTGCCAGCCATCCGGACATCACCGCGGTTCAACTGGTCAGCCTGCCGGAAGCGGGAGCCCCTCTCCCATGGCTCGGACTGTAAGGGGGCTTCAACTCTGTTGTGAGTGCCATCATGGAATACGAAGAACTCAAACAGACGCTGCATGATCTCCATCAGCAATTGCAGAATGGGGCTCCGGTCGACCCGCAACTGGCGGAGTTGATCCAGCAGTTGTCTCGGGATGTCAGCCAGGTGGCAGCCAGTGGAGAGATACCGGCTGCTGCCTCCACTCCAGCGGACCTGGAGAAAGAGACCCTGCTTGATCGGATGCTCAGCTTAACCCAGGAATTCGAAGAAACTCATCCGAAACTCGCGGAAGCGATCGGCCGCGTGGCCACGGCATTCAGCCGGATCGGAATTTGATCCGGCGCAGCCGGTTTGTTCCGACCGCAACCAAAGCCATTCACGTTGCCCAAGATTCTCACAAGTTGCGAAAATATGGAACATAGGCCGCACGGTTCTCCTTGATGCCGGATCCGGAATTATGTCGTCGCTGGACTGGATCATTCCCGAACTTTCGCGGCTGGAATCGCAGTCCTTACGGCGTCAGCAGCGAAACATCACGCCTCTTCCCGGAGGCCGCTGCCAGATGCGGGGGGAAACGTTCTGGAATTTCGCTGCCAATGATTATCTGGGCCTGGCAGAAGATTCCCGCCTGGCTGCTGCTGCATCCGGGGCCATGAACGATCATGGCCTGGGAGCCCGTGCCAGTCCGCTGGTGACAGGCCGGACCCATTGGCACGTCCGTCTGGAACAGTCGCTGGCGGCGTTGAAGCAGACCGAAGCCGCCATTCTCTTTCCCAGCGGATATGCTGCCAATCTGGGAACTGTTCCAGCTCTCGTCGGCGCGGAAGATGTGATTTATTGCGACCGCCTGAATCATGCCAGCCTGATCGATGGTTGCCGTCTCTCCCGGGCCCGGTTTCGCGTCTATCCTCACCGGGACCTGAGTACCCTGCGGCAGGAACTTGAAAAAGGAAACACCTTTCGCCGCCGGCTGATTGTGACGGATTCGTTGTTCAGCATGGATGGAGATCATGCTCCTTTGCGGCAACTTGTCGATCTGGCTGAGGAATTCAACGCCATGCTACTGGTGGATGAAGCCCATGCCACGGGGATCTATGGCCCACGTGGAGGGGGCCTGTTGGAGCAGCAGGAAATTCACAGCCCGAATGTGATTGCCATGGGAACACTCAGCAAGGCGATCGGACTGCAAGGCGGATTTGTCGCTGGACCTGCGGAACTGATTGCCTGGTTGTGGAATGCTGCCCGGACACAGGTCTTTTCGACCGCTTTGCCGATCCCCGTTTGTGCAGCAGCGTTGCAAGCCATTGAACTGATTCATGGGGAGCCCGAGCGCCGGACCCAGTTGCTGGAGAAGTCCGCTCATGTTCAAGAGGAACTTCGCTGTCAAGGATGGACGATCCCGCAGGCAGTGGCTGGCCCGATTCTGCCGATCATCGTGGGCGAAGCCGGGAGGGCACTGGTTCTGGCGGATGAACTGGAAAAACAGGAGATTCTCGTGGCAGCCATTCGTCCACCGACAGTCCCGCCACAAACGGCCCGGCTCCGCATTTCCTTGAATGCTGCTCATTCCGAAGAAGGAATTGAGCGTCTGCTTCAGGCTCTGCGTGGATTGCGTTGACGGATTGTTCCATGAAGTGGGAGCGAGAACGGTCTACTTGAAATTCCCTTCTCTTGTATTATACATTCCGAAATAATGAACGATAGATGTCTTGGCGTTCTGCTTTTCGCTTGACTGAAACCAATCCGAGTTCAATGTCTACGTCTGAATTCGCCGTGTCCGGTGCCTCTGCTTCCCAGTCGGAACTGAACTATCAGCGATCCTGCCGCACTTTGGCAACGGGTGTTTCAAGCTCGATGCGCCGGGCGGTGACACCCGTTCCCCTCTTCTTTGACCGCGCGGAGGGACCGTATTTTTTCGATGTTGATGGACGACAACTGGTGGACTACACGCTGGCGTGGGGACCGCTCATCATCGGTTCCAATTACGGTCCATTAAATGCCGCTGTCAGCGCACAACTGGCGCGCGGCTATTCTTTCGGCAGCCAGCATCGCCTGGAGTACGAACTGGCGGAAGCAATTGTGGATGCCGTTCCGGGAGTGGAACAGGTGATTTTCAGCAATACCGGTACGGAAGCGGTTCAGGCGGCCATTCGCCTCTCCCGTGCCCGGACCGGCCGCAACAAGATTCTGAAATTCGAGGGACATTATCACGGCTGGATGAACAATGTGCTGGTCTCCTATCACCCCCAGGGAGGAGATCCATTCACAACAATGCCCACGTGTGGCGGCCAGCCCGCTACGGAGTATTCTGAAACGCTCGTTCTTCCGTGGAATGATCTGGATGCTGTCCGATCGCTGTTGGAACGGATGGGAGACCAGATTGCCTGCCTGTTGACGGAACCGATTCTCGCCAATTCCGGCAGTTGCCTTCCACAGGAAGGGTATCTGGCGGAACTGATTCAGCTCTGCCGAAAATATGGCATCGTCTCGATTTTTGATGAAGTCATCACCGGGTTCCGAATCGCATTGGGAGGAGCGCGGGAATTCTTCGGTCTGGAGCCGGATCTGTCGGTCTATGGCAAAGCCGTTGCGGGAGGATTCACTCTCTCCGCGGTGGGAGGCCGGGCCGAGATGTTTGATGTGCTGCGTGAAGGACGAACCATTCATGCAGGGACCTACAACGGCTGCCCCGTCAGCCTGGTGGCGGGCATTGAAACCCTCCGGGCATTGCGAGCATCCGGCGTTTACGCGGGGATTGAAAATCACGGTCAACAAATTCAGAATGCTATTCGAACATCCGCCGCTCAGCACAAAATTCCGATCGCAATTTCCGGCGTGGGGGCTGTCTTTTCGGTTCATTTCGGAGTCGACACGCCTCCGCGAAACTATCGGGACACGCAACGAACCGATATGAAATTGTACACGCGATTCCGGCTGTCGATGCTGGAACGGGGAATCCATTTATTACCGGATGCCCGCTGGTATGTCGGTGCCAGCCATGATGAAACAGCCCTCGCCCGAACGGTTGAGGCCATTGAACACTCCATGCAGGATATCGCTTCATGCAACTGATTCGTTTCGGGGCTTTTGGACAGGAACAGCCCGGTCTTCTTTTAAAGGATGGACGCCGCAAAGATGTCAGCGGATCCATCCCAGCCTATGATCGCGCGTTCTTTCAGCAGGGAGGACTCCAGAAACTGGCGGAACTGGCCCGGACACCGGAAGCATTGCCGGATGTTCCGGAAGGAACCCGCTGGGGGGCACCGATTTCCCGTCCGGGGAAAGTGATCTGTATCGGCCTGAATTATGCTGATCACGCCAAGGAATCCGGAATGCCGATTCCTGAAGAACCGGTCGTCTTTTTGAAAGGTTCCAACACTGTCGTGGGGCCATATGACGATGTCCTCATTCCTCGCGGCAGCCAAAAGACCGATTGGGAAGTCGAACTGGGCGTGGTTGTCGGGCTGGAAGCCCGTTATCTTGATTCCATCGAAGTAGCTCAGAAATGTATTGCCGGATACTGCATTTCCCACGACGTCTCCGAACGGCATTTTCAACTGGAACGGGGAGGACAGTGGGTCAAGGGGAAGAGCTGCGATACATTTAATCCACTCGGTCCGGTGCTGGTCACTCCTGATGAAGCGGGAGATGTCCATGCCCTGGATCTGTGGCTGACAGTTAATGGCGAACAGCGTCAGACCGGCAATACCCGCACGATGATTTTTCATCCCGCATTCATCATTCACTACCTGTCGCAATTCATGACGCTGGAAGCGGGCGACCTGATTTCCACCGGAACTCCTCCGGGAGTTGGCCTGGGGATGAAGCCTCCCCGGTATCTCAAAGCGGGAGACGTTGTGGCACTGGGAATTCAGGGACTGGGAGAGCAACGTCAGACCTGCCGGGACGCCTGAAACGATTCTGAATTGTCATAATCGCGGAACTCACGATGAAGATTGTCAGAATCGAAACCTCCATTCCCGACCAGGTGATGCCGGGACTGTTGTTGCTCAGGCTGCATACCGATGAAGGTGTTGTCGGCTGTGGGGAAACGTACTATGCCCCGGAAGCGGTCGCCGCTCTCCTGCATGACTGGATGGCCCATTACCTTCTGGGGAAAAACCCGCTGAACGTGGAAGCCCACTGGCGGTTTCTTTATGAACGGACGACCAATTTCGGTTCCCGGGGCACGGAATTGCGGGCAATCTCCGCCATGGATCTGGCGCTGTGGGACATCTTCGGGCAAGCACTTCAGCAACCGGTCTGGCAACTTCTGGGAGGCTGCGTGCAGGAATCCATCCGCACCTACAACAGTTGTGGCGGGCCGTCTTATGGCGGAAAAACAGCCGGTCACATCTGGCCGGGACATGGGCCAATCGGCAATCCGGGCCCGCTCAATGATTACTGGTCCGTGATTCATGACCCGGTCCATCTGGCCCATGAACTTCTCCAGGAAGGTTATGAAGGGCTAAAGACCTGGTCGTTCGATTTTGCGGCCCACAAAGAAAACGGACCGCTGCACGTCAGCCATGCTGATATTCAGAAAGGGATCGAACCCTTCCAGAAAATCCGCGAAGCACTGGGGGATCAGCTTGAATTGATTCTGGACGGACACGGCTTCTTTCAGCTTCCCGCAGCATTACGAATTGCCAAGGGGCTTCGTGACTATGATCTGCTGTGGGCGGAAGATTTATTGCGTGTGGACTGTGTGGATACGCTCGCCGATTTTCGTCGTCATGCGGGAATTCCCCTGGCGGTGAGTGAAATGTTCAGCGGGCCGGACGATTACCGGCTGGTGCTGGAAAAGCAGGCGGCAGATTTCATCATGATCGATCCAACCTGGGTGGGCGGAATTTCTCAAACGCGCACTCTGACGCGATTGGCCCAGTTCTATAATATTCCGGTCGTCATGCATGATTGCACCGGACCACTCACATTGCTTTCCGGTGTGCAGGTGGCCGCCGCTTCGGGAAACGTGGCCTGGCAGGAAAGTGTCCGGGCACATATCCGGTTGCTCTATCCGCAATTGATTGACGCCAGCGTTGTGGTGGAACAGGGACGGATTCCCATTCCTCAACGCCCGGGAATTGGAGCTGCCTGGTTGCCGGATCTGTTTCGTTCCAGCCAGAAAAACTACCGGCAAACTGATCTCAGCGGGTCATAAAAGTCTTTTGACAAAGGCTGTCTTCTTCAACACGGAGAGTTTGAAACGCGGGAAAACCCGTAGACCGACTGTCATTTTGGGGAAGCGTTCTGGTTTGGATTTCTCGTTATTGACCATCATGCCGTGTATGACCTGTGGAATGCGTCGGGTTGCAGGTATCCCGTCCGTGCGGGGGGATTACGCATGGCTGCGGGTCTGGAGCAGGTCACGGATCTCCATCAGCAATTCCTGGTCTTTGGTCAGTGCCGGAGCAACGACCGGATCAGCGCTCTTTTTCGCTTTCAACAGCCAGCCCAGAAACTTCACGATAAAAACGAACAGTGCCAGCGAGACAATCAGAAAGTTCACCACATCCCCCAGGAACAGGCCAAACGGAATTGGCTTGCCGTCGATGACCCATTTCCAGGCGGTGTATTCCTGGTCGCCGCTGGTCAGCACGCTGATCAGCGGCATGATGATGTTCTTCACCAGGGAATCGACAATTTTTCCAAAAGCTGCCCCGATCACCACCCCGACGGCCAGGTCGACAACGTTTCCTTTGAAGGCGAAAGCTTTGAATTCATCGAACAGCGACAGGCCGAGCTTGGCGGGATTGATCTGCGTGAGTTTGGAAAATTCGGCCATGGTCGATTCTCGCTTCCGTTTGCCCGCGGATTATGGAATCGATTCCGGCAGACATACCCCGGGCAGGCCCGTCAGAATCGCGTCATGAGCGCAGTATACCGGGAGAAAAGGCGGCGTCCATGGCGGATATTCGCCCGCGAAATCTCCGGATTCCGTTCAAAATCTCCGGCTGGAAAAAAGGTTTTCCGGCTGTTTTGCCGAAAAGGAAATGTCTTCGAAACCACGGGGAAGATTTCGGCAGACTTGAAGCTCGGGCGGATAGGGTCGGGAATTGAGGCAATTCCGGGAATGGCTGTCACCAGAATCCGGAACTGGAAATTCTCTCCTCGGATCGCTCACGAAAGTGCCGAAGCAAAGCTATGATGAACACGATTGTCACTCTGAAAATTCGGGGTTGTGAATGACACCCGCCCGACAACAATGGGCAGTTTCGCCAGGATTCTCCCGAAAACAGTTCTGTGACATGGCATTCGGTTTGCAGCCGAGCAGGGATTTTGAGACCCTGAGCCATTGCAGTGCCCTGTCAGGGCTTGGATTTGGGGTGCATCAGAACGAATCGCCCGTCGTTGCCGGGCTTGTGTCATCTTCAACCCGAAATTTTAAGACTGACAAGACACCAGATCCCCGAATTCGCATCTGTCCAATTCCACACTGAAGGTCAGCAGAGATGCCATTGGAAATCAAGGTTCCGGCAGTTGGTGAGTCGATTAGTGAAGTGTTTGTCGGTGAGTGGTACGTCAAGGAAGGAACCTGGGTCGATGCGGATACCAATCTGGTCGGCCTGGAGACGGACAAGGCAACTTTCGACGTTCCCGCTCCCGCGGGCGGAGTGTTGACGTCGATTTCGAAGCAGGCGGGCCAGTCCGCAGCCATTGGCGATGTGCTGGCGATGTTCGAGCCGGGGCCCAAACCGGGGGCGAATGGAGATGGGGCTCCATCGGCGCCTGCTCAAACGGAACCGGTAAAATCAGCGGAGACAGCCGTTCAGGCTTCCACCGCCGGACATGTGATGCCGGCAGCGGCCCGGGCTGCTGCGGAAAGCCAGATTACTCCCTCGACGCTTCGGGGAACCGGACCGGGGGGGCGGATTCTCAAGGAAGATGTCCCCGCAGCCCCTCCCGGAAGAAGTCTCGCGGGCGTGGGGAATCAGCCGGTGCAACTTCGTTCCGGACGGGAAGAACGGCGCGTGCCGATGTCTCCCATCCGGCAGACGATTGCCCGCCGGTTGGTGGAAGCCCAGCAGAATGCCGCGTTGTTGACGACGTTCAACGAAGTCGACATGTCCGGTGTCAAAGCCCTCCGCGAGCTGCATCAGGAATCGTTCCAGAAACGATATGGCATCAAACTGGGATTCATGTCCTTCTTTGTCAAAGCGGTCATTGAGGCCCTGAATCAGTATCCGCAGGTGGGAGCCCAGATCGATGGAACCGACCTGGTTTTCCGCAACTACTGCGACATTGGCGTTGCCATCGGCGGCGGAAAAGGGCTGGTGGTTCCTGTCCTGCGAAACGCGGAACGGCTGAGTTTCGCGGAAGTCGAACTGGCCATCGCGGAATTCGCCAAGCGGGCAAAAGAAAATAAGTTGTCGCTGGAAGACCTTGAAGGAGGTTCCTTTACCATCACCAATGGCGGCGTCTATGGGTCTTTACTCTCAACTCCGATTGTAAATCCTCCCCAAAGTGGCGTTCTGGGGATGCATGGCATTTTCGATCGCCCGGTCGCGGTCAATGGCGAAGTCGTCATCCGCCCGATGATGTATCTCGCCCTGACCTACGATCATCGTGTTGTGGATGGGCGGGAAGCGGTGTCGTTCCTGCGACGGATTAAAGAAACCATCGAAAACCCGGTCCGCCTGATCCTGGAAGTCTGACCAGAACCATCGAGCGCGGGAAGAAGCGACGAAAACGTGACAAGGGGGGCAGGAAAAGAATCGGGTCTTTCCCTGCCCCCGTTCCTTGTTCTGTCATGGCCTTCTTTTTGTTACTGCGAACGAAGCCGTCATACCTGGAAAGACTCTCTCTCCGAATTCGCTTTGCACAAAGCTCTCCGAAATGGATGAGATTACAATCGGGCGTTCCGCAATCGCAGCGAATTGGCAATGACGGAAACGGAACTCAAACTCATGGCTGCCGCTGCGAGCATGGGACTCAAGACCAGTCCCGTCCAGGGATAGAGCACTCCCGCTGCCACGGGAATGCCGATGACATTATATGCGAAGGCAAACAACAGGTTCTGGCGGATATTCCGCATGGTGGCCCGGCTCAAGGCAATGGCTTGTTCGATGCCGCGTAAATCTCCATGAACCAGGGTGACACTCGCGGTTTCCATTGCCACGTCCGTTCCGGTCCCCATAGCGATTCCCACATCGGCCGCCGCCAGTGCGGGGGCATCGTTGATGCCATCTCCTGCCATGGCCACATTTCCGCCAGACTCTTTCAAGCGAACCACAGCCTGCTGTTTCTGGGCAGGAGAAACATTGGCTTGAAAGGTTTCAATCCCGAGTTGCTCCGCCACGAATTTGGCCGTTTCGGCATGATCTCCGGTCAGCATGACAATCTTGATCCCCATGTCGTGCAGCCGGGCCATGGCGGGGAGAGTGGAATCCTTGATTTCATCATTGACAGCGAGCCACCCGGCATACGTTCCATCAATGCCAATCTGGATAACTGTTCCTCCCTGAAGACGGGCGTCATTCGATTGAGCGTCCGTTGTCTCGACTTTCTGGACATCCTGGCTTTTTAGGAAATCCGCCGTTCCCACCAGGAGGGCATGGCCGTCGACGTCACCGGAAATTCCGCTTCCGGTGACGGATTCAAACTGCCGGGCGGGCAATAACGAGAGTTGCCGATCTTCAGCAGCCTGAAGAATGGCGCGGGCGAGGGGATGTTCGCTGAGTTTTTCGAGAGAAGCTGTCCATTGGAGCAGATCGTTTTCATTGAAATTCCCAACCGGGACAATGCGGGTCAATCGGGGATGCCCGGCAGTGAGAGTTCCGGTTTTGTCCACGACCAGTGTTCGTACCTGTTCCAGATCTTCCAGTGCGGCCGCGTCACGAATCAGAATTCCCGCCTGGGCGCCGCGTCCCATGCCCACCATGATTGCCATGGGCGTTGCCAGCCCCAGGGCGCAGGGACAGGCAATCATCAAGACCGAAACGGCGCTGACCAGGGCATTGGCCAGGCGATTCTCAGCAGGTCCCCACCACATCCAGGCCAAAAACGTCAGAACAGAAATGGCGAGAACACTGGGGACAAAGTAACCCGCGACCGAATCCGCGAGTCCTTGAATGGGTGCCCGGCTCCGCTGGGCAGCGGAGACCATCTGCACGATTCGAGAGAGCGTTGTCTCGGATCCGACGTGATCGGCGCGCATTTCGAAGGCACCGGTCTGATTCACCGTCCCGCCAATCACGGGATCGCCGGATTGTTTCTTAACTGGTACCGGCTCGCCGGTCAGCATCGATTCATCCACGGTGCTTCTTCCATCCAGAATCGTGCCGTCAACGGGAATGCGGTCTCCCGGCAGCACCTGGATCCGGTCCCCCACATGCAACTGGTCCAGCGGAACTTCGATGGTCGTGTTCTCGTTGATTCGGCGGGCGGTTTCCGGTGCCAGTGCATAGAGCCTGCGAATGGTACTTCCGGTCTTTTCACGTCCCCGCAGTTCCAGCAGTTGTCCCAGGAGAACCAGAATAATAATGGTGGATGCGGCTTCGAAGTACAGCGGCACGCCATGATGTTCATGAAAGAGGGCTGGAATCCATTCGGGAAAGAAAAAGGCAACCACGCTGAAGAGAAACGCCGTCCCCGTGCCGATGGCAATCAGCGTGAACATGTTCCAGTGACCGGACATGAGCGATCGCGCCCCTCGCCGGAAGAAGGGTGCTCCTCCCCAGAAGACGACCGGAGTGGCGAACAGAAACTGAATCCAGTGGGAAATGTCCGGATGAATCCAGCGGTCGACCGGCAGGCTGACCATGGGGCCCATTGCCAGCACAAACACAATGACCGCCAGTGGAAGACTGATCCAGAATCGCAGGGAGAGTTGGCGGAATTCCGGATTTTTTTCTTCCGCGACGGAGATCGTCTGGGGCTCCAGCGCCATTCCGCACCGGGGACAATGTCCCGGTTCCGCCTGTTGTACTTCGGGATGCATCGGACAGATGTAAAGCGTGCGGACGGCACTGTTGATGGCTGGGATCCGTTCCAGTGCCATGCCGCATTGAGGGCAGTCGCCCGGGTGGTCACTTTCCACGCCCGGACACATGGGGCAGTCGTACAAAGCTGTGCGTGCGGAACTCTGAGAAGAAGGCGCTTTCCCGGGTTTGTGACAACAGGAGTGTATTGGCAACTCCAGTGAAAGAATCGGGTCGGGGGAATGCGTCTCTTTCCGCAAAAAACGGTCACGGCAATGTGTGCTGCAGAAATAAAATTTCTGCCCGTCCCGTTCCGCCATGATGGCTGTTGTCGGATCGACGGTCATGCCGCAGACCGGGTCAATGGTTGTCGGGGGAGTGGTCATGATGCTGATCCCTGACGAAATGGATTCGATCATGAAAAATGCCGGGCGCAGGAACGCTCGGCATCTCGCAGATTTTCATTCCGGTTGCCGGAAACTCCTCTATTTTGAAGGAGCCGGAGCGACAATCTCGATGGCTTTTTCCACGGGATCGGAGGAAAGGGATTTTGGCGGCGGTCCCAATAACTTCGCCAGTTCTTTTTCAATCGAAGTCCCGTTGACGGTTCCGTGCAGCCCCTTGATCTGGACGGTCACAACTTTCCCCTCACGGTCCACGAGAAACATGGTCGGAAAGGCACTCACGCCAAATTTCGAAGCAATGGTGTTCAAACCTTCGGATGCGGATGGATCCTCATAAAGATTGACCCAGTCCATGCCCATGTCGATGGTGAATTTTGTTGCGGGGCCACGTTCGTCATCGACATTGACACCGACAATTTCCAGCCCCTTGTCGTGATAGTAGTCATAAAGCGCCTTGACCCGGGGCAATTCCTGGACACAGGCGACACACCATGTTCCCCAGAAATCGACCAGCACCACCTTGCCACGATATTCGTGAATGTCGAACGGTTTACCGAGCAGCGTCGTTCCTTTGAGTTCGAGCTCTTTTCCTGGAAGTTCCATTCGATGGACGATCTTGCTGATTTCGTCGATCACCGGTTGTATGCGTTCATCCTGGCGTTCCTTCAGAACGGCGCTGAAGTTCCGATAGGTTTGAAGTGTCCGTGGAGAGTCGGAACGTTCCAGCAGGCTGCCAAGATCCAGGGCAACATCCAGCATCAACTGGAGTTCTTCAGCATTCTCCCTGGGAGTCGTCTTCAGGGACGTCGTCACTTCATCGATCATGGCCTGTTGTCCGGCAGCGTCCAGATCGGGAAATTTTGCCAGCTGATTTTGCATTTCCGCGCGGCGCAGCAGACTCTTCGCCCCCGCACGGGGGCTGGCTGCCAGTTGTTCCATGTAATTCTGTTCGCGCTTTGCCGCCGATTCCGCATCCATTTCGTTCAGAATGGAAATGATCTGGAAACGCAATTGCGCGACATTGTCATAGAGCTCGTCGCCAATTTTTCGAGTGAGAATCTCGGCAATGGCGTCATCCATCTGTTCAAAATGCTTGATGATACCGGCTTCCGTGGGTTCCTTCGGCTTCAGTTGCGTGATGCGGGTAATGAACAGGTGCAGTGCCTTTTCATCGTTCCCTTCCGGAACGGCAAAGGGATCCGCTTCTTCTCCAGCAGGAGCCGGAGGGATCTCGGGCGCAGCGGGTTTGGAAGCCGATGAAGGTGCTTCCGGGGATGGCGGATCCGCCGCCTGGTTGCTGCGCGAAACCATGTAAATCGTCATGCCCAGCAGGCAGCACATCACAAGGGAATACGAAAATCGACGAAGCATGATTGTTCCTGAATGCGGACACAAAACTCAATTTCTGTCCGGGAGAAGGTTCCTGTCAGAATGACACGATGCCTCCGCTTTCTCCGAAGAGCGCCATGGCACACGTTGTCAGGGCTTGAAAAATTCAGCGACTTCCACACTGCCTATCATAGGCAGCTTCCCCAGACCGGAACAGTTCTCTTCACGGAATGCCGGGAATCTGTTGAAATCAGGCGTTGTCCAGAATTTCGACGGGGAGAAATCGTTTCCCCTCCAGCATCTCGAGACTGGCGCCACCGCCGGTGCTGACATGCGTGACCTGGTCCGCAAAACCGAGTTGCTGAATGGCTGCGGCACTGTCTCCCCCGCCAATGATGCTGATGGAATCCGAATCGGCAATTGCCTGGGCGACCGCGCGGGTTCCAGCATCAAAGGGGGGCATTTCGAAGACCCCCATGGGACCATTCCAGATCACCGTCCCCGCCGTGGAGACCAGTTGTGCATACAGTTCCGCTGTTTTGGGACCGATGTCGAATCCTTCGAAGCCATCGGGGATTTCACCGGCAGCCACAACTTTCTTGTTGCAGTCTCCTTTGAAGGCATCGCCGCAATGGGTATCGACGGGAAGGACGAGCTTGTCGCCGCCGGTTTCCATCAGTTCCCGGGCCAGGTCGACTTTGTCCGGTTCCACCAGGCTGCCACCGACTTTGCCCCCTTTGGCCAGGGAGAACGTGTAGGCCATGGCTCCGCCAATCAAGACCCGATCACAAATGTTCAGCAGGTTCTTGATGACTTTGATCTTGTCGGAAACTTTCGCACCCCCCAGAATGGCGATGAACGGACGTTCGGGGTTGTTGATGGTATCGCTGAGATACTGAATTTCTTTTTCAACTAGAAAACCACAGACTTTCGGCTTGTTTCCCATACACTGCGGAACAGTATACATGCTGGCGTGCGCGCGATGGCAGGTACCGAAGGCATCGTTGCAGTAGATATCGCCGAAAGAGGCCAGCTTCGCCGCGAATGCTTTTTTCGCAGCCAGTTGTTCGGGGGTCGCTTTTTCATCCTTGAGCTCTTCTTCCGGATGAAAACGGACATTCTCCAGAACCACCACTCCGCCCGGTTGCAGGGCATTCACCTTGGCTTGCGCATCGGACCCCACTGTATCCGTCGCAAATTCCACTTTCTGATTCAGCAGTTTTGCCAGACGTTCAGCGGCGGGACGCAGACTCATCTTGGGGACAACTTTTCCGTCCGGACGGCCCAGATGGCTCATCAGAACAACGCTTCCCCCCCGTTTTAAGACCGATTCAATGGACGGCAGCGCCATTTCGATCCGGCGATCATCGGTGATCTGTTGCTGATCGTCCAGCGGCACATTGAAATCCACCCGCATCAACACTCGTTTTCCCTGAACATCTACGTCCGCAATGGATTTCTTGGCCATTTCTCCGTATTTCCTTCGACATCGAATTCGCTGAGAATGAACGCTGTTCGTCACGGATTGGAAACGAACCATCCGGACAAAACGCATGGAATATCGCCTGGGGCGGTCAATTCGTTTCGACCGCACCTAGACCAGTTTGGTCATTGTTCTATCACGCTCGGCCTTAAAATTCCTGTATTTCATCAGGATCGACGTGAGACATCATTTGCAACTCCGCTCTAAAGTCACTCACGCTGCACAAAATCTTTGCAGGCTGCGAAGCTCCAGAACATTTGCAGCGCAGAGCATGAAAACATGTGCTGCCATTTGCAGGCTGGGATGGATCGTAGCAGTCCGCCAAAAAAACGGCAAAGCCTCGCGCAAGACTTCCCAGTCTGAAGTATCTTAGAACCCTTGGCAAAACGGATCGCGTTCCGCTCGTGGACAGGAAATTTTCACTGTCGGAGAGGTTTTGTTCGCGACACTTAAAAGCTGCTGAAGTCAGTCAAACGACGTGGGGGGAACCGGAAATTCCAGGACTTCCGCCAGAACGACTCCCTGCCGTTTTATCCGGGCCAGGATTCGGGTTCCTTCGGAAGGGGATAACAATGCAGGCCAGGGATCGGCACGACGATGAATCCATAATACATATCGTGGCGGCGGAACGGATTTCTCATCATAAGCCACGATTTCCAGGTCGGGCCGATGCTTCAGCCAGGAATCCGTTTTCAGAAATCGGGGAAAGAGCGGATGCAGGACCGGGGCGACGGTCAGCGTGCTCCCCGGCGGAATCGACCGGCAGGCCGCTTTCAGAAAATCCGCTGTCACGGCATCGCCCCAGTAATTCTGCTCCATTCCAGCGGCACTGGCTCCCGGGAGAGTTCCCGCCTGGACGGCATAAAAACTGAGATAGGCCGGCTGGAGTGTGAACATTCCTCCCACGGGAAGCACAATCGCCAGTACGGCAATTAGACATCGCAGCCAGCAGGGGGTCTGAGAAATCAGGCCGTCATGACAACGGGCCGCAGCCATTCCCACCCAGATTGAAAAGATCGGCCAGACCATCAGAAACAGCCGTTCGCCGTCATAGACGGGAACTCCCGGAATCGCAAAGACGATCAATGGCAACCAGAACGCTCCCAGCAGCAGACTGTTTGCCCGCCAGGTCCAGGGGGAAGATGAATCGTTTCCCCCGCTCTCATTGCTGCTGGTTTTGTGACGACCGATGTTGTTGTTTGCCGTCAACGGGGTGGACTGGCATGACACGGAACGCCACATCCCCCAACTCCCCAGTAATAACCAGGGAAGAGGGGTGGTGAGAAGAAAGATGACAAAGGGATAGTGCCACGGAACGCTTCGATCGGTGTAACGAACGCCCATGTAGAAACAGTAGAGGACGGCCCGATTCGTCGTTTGTGCAAAATAGGACAGGCTCCGCCCGATGGGATCGCTCCATAACCAGGGCCATCCCAGCAGGAACGTGACGGCTGATGTGACAACAATCACCCCCAAAGGCAGAAGTGCCCGTTTCCGAAAGTGCCATAACATCCAGATTGTGATGACTGGCGGAAGAAAGATCGCCTGGATTTTGGTCAGCAGGGCCAGCCCCAGCACAAACCCGGGAAGCACTCCATCGCGGGCACGAAGTTGCGGGTGGAAGGCAAGATGGTTCAAAGAGACAAGAAGAAAGCCCGCATAGGTGAGATTCATCGTGGTTTCGACATTTGCCAGATGGGCATGTCCGAAGACGCGGGGAGTTGCCCACAGGGACAGTCCGGTCACCACGCCCGCCAGGGTTCCTGCCTGCTGTTGCGTGAATCGGACCAGCAGAAAGACCAGCAGGCTGAATGTCACTGCTGATCCAATCCGGGCATAGGAAATCAGATAAAACGAATGCTCTCCCAGCCCGCCGAGCCGCCCGAACAGGGCGTTGCCCACGCCGAGTGGAAGCCGGCCCAGGGGGGGGTAGTCGGGGAAGTAGTTGGGAGATTCAAAAATCTCGTGAACGGTCCGCGGGTCGAGCGCTGCCAGACCAGCATTCAGAACGGACTCGACCAGATACACGCCTCCGGCGGTATTCAGATTTTCATCGAACGCCAATCCCGGCCCCGTTCCTGTCCAGGAACATTCATCCGCGATATCGAGCTGGCTCAGAACGGACACCAGGGCCAGGAATCCCAGGCAGACGGGGAGTCGTTGATGGAAGAGAGCAGCGATCCGGGAAAACATCATTTCCTCGTTCTCGAAGGCGGTGCGGAGCCATTATGAGAACGGGCGTCGGCAACTGCCAGCCCTGAAAACACACAAAGCGGCCCCTGGAACAGGGCCGCTTTGAAATGTGGTCGAGCCGCTCATCAGCGAATCCGGTTTGCCGGCACAATCAATACGAATTTCTGTCTGTGGGTCGAAGACCGTGGGACAGAATGTTCCGCATGATCAGGCCTGGTCTCGTTACCATTTCGCCACGTTTGCTCCCTGGAACCGGGATGCTCAGCGTGATGCGTCATGGGACTTGGAATTCCGGCAACTGAGATGGACATTCCTCAGAACGAATACGGTTGCACAATGTGTTCCCCAACACCTTGTGCAAAGGTGGACATCCGTATTCGAAAATTCGAACGTCAGATTCAATTGTCAAATCCCTCATTCCAGACGCAGCAGTCTGCTGTCATCCGGGCACTGGCAAGCCGCACATTTGCACGTGGCAGTCCGGTATCGCCCTACCGGCTGTGACCTTCCCGTTTGACAACGGGTCTTGCAAATCATCGGTCTGCATTTCGGAATTTTCCGTCATGCCTGTGGACTTGCCGCGATCCTGTTCGCGCCATTTCTGGCCGATGGGGTGACCATTCGATCCCGACGGGTGCGGATCAGCCCTTCCCGCGCGAGCGCTTGCCCGGGAAGGAAAAGCGAATCTTTCCTGCCTGGAGTCGAATTGCCATCCGATGATCGACGGGCCTGCTCTCACGGCCGGCATTACGCACAGCGAATATCGGGAACCGATAAACGCCGTATGACAGCCAGCCCGTGGAGAACAAGGTCCACATGTGGGCAACTTTCCTGTCCTGACAGGCTGTCGAGCGGATTCTCCGCAGACGCATCGCGCCGGCGGGCAATTTGCTGCTCAACCTGCCAGTTCAGGGAGGAAGCTTCACTAGACCAATGTCTTGCGACGGCTGACAAGCGTCCGAATCCGTTCCGCCAGCAAAGCTGCGTCGAATGGCTTGCGGAACGTTTCGTTGAAAATCGTGCGATCGAAACCGCTGGCGGTATCTTCATCGCTGAGTAAAGCAATGAGGACGGTATCCGCGTAATCGCCGTTGCGACGCAAATTCTGTGCAATCATCAGGCTTTCATTGCGTCCCATCGAAAAATCGATGACCACGCAATCCGGATGAAGGGATTCTGCCTGGATTCCCGCTTCAAAACCGCTCGCAGCGATTTCGATTTTGAAATCCTCAATTGGCAGAACGCTCTCCAGTCCTGACCGGACGGCGCCTTCCACACCAACGAGCAACAGTTTTCCCATTGCTTCGTCTTCCAATTCCCCTAGGGGCATTCCATGTTCCTTCAGGAACCGGATCAAGTGCTCTCTGGGAATTCGACGGTCCTGGGAACCGGGGATCCGGTACCCACGGAGTCGGCCAGAATCGAACCACTTACTGACGGTGCGTGGCGCGACCTTGCAAATTTTTGCAACTTGACCAGTAGTGAAGATCGTCCTCATTGCGGGCTCTCCAATCACAATCTGTCTGGGT
>Ga0182738_1000214_pt1 | contig 88432 bp, 78 predicted proteins | sample eDN5th30CBELigMG_FD_128876 | JGI IMG/M metagenome (GOLD analysis project Ga0182738, IMG submission 128876) | Enriched Miracle-Growth compost microbial communities from Emeryville, California, USA - eDNA 5th pass 30_C BE-Lig MG (version 2)... ... | reverse complement strand
CTCGAATTTATAGGCCTGGAGTCGTTGCATGGCTCAAATTATAAACCTGGATGAATGCTTCCAGCGTTCGCGCTATCCATCTCCCCCATGAATGGAGGAGCTTTCCGCGCAAATCCGGGTAAAGAAATGTCTCGTATGGCTCCCTGTGCGTCTCGATGCCTTCCGCGCTATTCATCATGCAAGCTTCTCTTTTTCACAATTCCTTTCAGCTTGCACGCCTTAAAGGCTGCCCAGTATCCCCGATAGGTGAGATAGCGGGTTTCATCATCGAGATCGAAGCCCGATACCAATTTCAGATTGGCAATCGAATCCAGATGACGGGCTGACTCGACGATTGCATCATAGTGTCCGTTTATCATCGCCCAGTTTTTATCCAGATCGACAATTTCTGCCCATCGCTGAATTTCCGGTTCAGGGTGAAGCCTGCTCATGACGTAGTTGGAGGACCCCTGGCGTTCCAGCCGATGGCAGAAAGCATCGAAACTTATCTTCCTGACCATGATGGACACAGCGTTCTTGTTGTAAATTACCCGCAATCCGTGTTTCGAGAGCCGATAGCCTAGTTCGAGATCCTCTGCGCCAAAGCGGAAAACGGGATTGAATACGCCATGCTCCAGCAGGAAGGAGCGCTTGCAGGAGGAACGCCCACCCCAGAAATAAGAGTAATCGAGAATATCTCCATGCTTCAGAGACGGGTACGAGAATAAAAAACAACCTACTTCGGTGACGAAATACATGAGCGGATTCTGGCTGATCTCCGGGTCGAGAGCGGTGTAACCCAGTACTGCGTAATGTTGGGCCGGAAATTTCAGGTGCGTTTTGACATGCTCTTCCAGGAGGGTTTCGGAGGCAATGTCGTCGTCATCCATAAAAAAAACGAGATCACCCTGGCTGGCAAAAAGGCCATGATTCTTTGCACTGGCCAATCCAGCATTGCGTTGATAGAAGTAGCGCAGCGGGAGTTTTTTAGCGTAGCTATCCGCTACGGCCTCCGTGTCATCGGCTGATCCGTCATTTATTATTATGACTTCAAAACGCTCTGTAGGCAGCGTTTGTTCGCACAGGCTCTCCAGCACCTGAGCCAACAGCGGTGCGCGGTTGTAGGTACAGATCACTACGCTCAGTAGCGGTGCTGCCGTACTACGTTCTGTGGAAAGGGAGCGGTCAGGCATAGGATTCGAGTATGAAGAATGCATCTTTCTTGGGAAGATGCGGTCTCCCTGCGAGATAATCATTCATGGTTTTTGCAGACGACGCATGATCGTAATATGCCACCGGTTTGCGCAAACTGTGGGCAACCGGCATGGCATCGACGATTCCCATTTTAAGACCGTGTTTCTCAGCCAGAACCGGCCATACAAAATCATTGCCCCAGCCCATGGGACTTGCCTCATCAAAAGGCAGAATGTAGTCAAAGGCGCTGCGATGTAAGGAGAATAAAGGCCCGATTTCGACAAAACGAGTCCAGCGGGCATCGATTCCATCGAGTTGCTCCACGAATGGATGATCGATATAGCTGTCATGAGTTCTTGCGGGTTGCGCAATCGCGAAATTATGGTGTGACACCCGCGCAAGATAGGAATCGAGAAAACCCGGCGGTAGAACGATGTCGTCATCACTGATGATGATATATTCGAAATCGTACAGATTGACTGTCTTCAATAGCCGATTCAGCAACAGGAATTTGGGTACGGGAGTCTCCAGTCTTTGTACGGTGAGAGATGCCATTACCGGTTTTGGCGGGTTTTCCCCCAATGAAACCCATTGTTGTTCGACTGTCCAGTCCTTGCTGCCAGAAAATTCCCGGCTGATGTCAACAGCAAAGTTCTCCTTATCGACAAGATATATTCCGACTATGAGTACCCGTAGCATCTGCCGGAGCGTTTCTCCCGAACTGTTCATATCGCACTTCCAGAAGTGGTGGAGTTGTGCTCTCCACCTTCCGGAAAAACTGGAAGTTTGGCTTCGTTGTTTCCAATACTCCAATCAAGGAGCGACGTGCCGGATGCTGAAAAGATATCGGTCCATTGCTTTCTGATTCTGTCATCAGAGTGAAGAGTTGGGAAACCGGGCATCAAGGCGATTTTTGTTTCAGGTTGCACCGCAAAAAGATTATCTTTTTCCTTATCATCGGCTGCTACGAGTACGAGGTCCGCGCAGGCGGTATTGAAAAGTTCGAATCGATGAAGTTCGGTGCTGTCATCGGGAAAAACGGGATCGGCGAGACGAACAGTGGATTTCGGGTTGGTCATCCAATAGATGACTCTTGAATAGGGGGCGTATGCCCGCACGTAGGGTAAGTGCCGGAACGCTGTCACCGCCCCATATAACAGCACATGATGATATTTCCCCCCGTCAGCCCTCAGATGGAGGGGGACCGCATCGAGTCCGCGGAGAAGATGAATACCTTGTTTTTCAAGTGCTTCCTCGCGAAGCAGTTCATTTGAATCCAGAACAAAGGTGATATGGAACTCCATCTCTCGCAGCAGATGAAGGATCGCCAGCATGGGATGAGCACCGTTATCCTCATCGGTCGAAAGCACTGACGAACCCACTACCAATATCCACCGTTGCGCCGGATCATACCGGTATGCGTTTGCGACTACGGAAGGCAGGGCATCAGGATTACGGTCAAATTGGGAAACATTCTTGGTAGAGACCTTCCATGCACCGGGCCGACCCAGATATATGTCCTTGAGACGATGCTTGAAATACCAGGGTAGCGGTAGATTCCTGTATATCTGGCGCAACAGTCTGTTGAACCAGATGGAATAGATGAGCCTGACAGATTTCCAATCATTCATTAATAATCATTCTGAATAGGAGGAAATCATGCCTTAAATTTTCTTGCTCTCGAAAACGAGTCCGTTATTACCGAATATCCCATAGCGGATGTCGTAGAGTTTATGCATTGTAGTGCGGAATCCGAACTGAGCTAATTTCAGCAGCATTTCCAAGGAAAAAATATTGTATACGAGTATGCCATTAGGATTTAACGGATCCAGGTGATAAATGGGTTCCATATGATGAATGACTTTACCATCAATTATTTCTGCTCTTTTCTCATCGAAATAGTCGGTTTGATAAAAAGGGACGGTAAAAATGTGGACTCCTCCAGGCTTTAATATCCTGTAAATCTCTTTAAATGACTTATAAGGATCTGGAATGTGCTCGAAAACGTCACTTGTCATTACGACATCAAAAGTATTTTCCTCAAAGTGAGAATACGCGAGGTCTACGTTTAGTACCCCATCGACAATATCTCCAGACTTATATTTCCTGCCAAAATACTCACATGAAACATAGTTGACATTGTGCTTGAGGCAATCATCCAATCCGCCCGACGCCTCGGCATTCAAAATCTGCTTGTCGGATGTTATTTTGCCAAAATCTCCGAAGTTAAGAACCCTTCGCAGTACAAAACCTAACTGCCTCTTTCTATTACTTGCTTTACATAATATGCAGTAACCCAATTCCCTATGATTGTTCCGAAATTTACCAAAATAGCTTGGATGACCACAAACTGAACATATTCCAACAAAACCATATCTGGAAGTGAAGCTCTCTAAACGGTTAAAGTTTCTATCGGCAATTGGGTAAATTCTCATTTTCGTCTGTTTAATGCTTACGGTTTTTCACGTCTCCCAATAACCAAATTAAGTACTGATTTCTAATAGCGGGTCCCGTTTTTCAACTTCTGCCGTATTTCCTTCAGAGCCAGAAGTTCCATCGAACACCTCAAGGTAAACCTTTTCATAGTGTCTTAACATAATTCCCGGGTCGAACTTTCGTGCTGCTTCTGGAACACACTGGAGGTGACCAAGGTAGAAATCGGTTTTCTCCGCATAGGCGGCAATCGTTTCAGCAACGCCGGCAATCGGGATATTCTGATTTTCAAGATTAAATACTGACCCAGCGGCTCCCTTCCCGGTGGCCAGCATGTTTTTAATTTCTCCAACATTACTCGCCAGCATGGGACGGTTGGAGTGGAGGCATTCGATCAGTACGAGGGGAAAACTTTCCCCGGTAAAGCGTGAGGGAAGAAAACCGAGATCAGATGTTGCAAAATAATCCCGCGTATTCGGACGAAACCCCAGGAAATGAATGAAGCTGTCTTTGACAGCTGGCCTTAGTCGATCATATTCCGGTCCTGCACCGATCAGGAGTAAATGAATGTCCCTTCCACTGATTTTCCTCGCTAATTTCACAGCCTCGATGCCCTCTTGCCAACCCTTCTCCGGAATTGCTCTACTCACCACACAAATCAAAAAAGCATCTTCCGGAACGCCAAGCTCTGATCGAGGTACAGGCATTATCGGGCTAATGTCCACGGCATTATCGATGCGGACAAAACCGTCTGTATCAAAGCCATGGGAAATGAATGGCGCAAGGTTTTTATTCGAAAGGTAGACAAATTTACTGACCCTCTTTTTCAAGAGAGGTAAAACTTGTGTCAAATCGGCTGGAGGGACAGCCTCATACATGCCGTGCGTAGTGACAATCAGTTTGGCATTGGAATCGGGTTTCAGGAAATGGCAGATATTCGCATCTACCCAGCCGTGATGGGAGTGAATAATCTCAATGCCCATATCATTAACTACGGCGCTTAGTTTTTCGAGGACATCCAGTTCCAGCAATGGTATGTCTTTGCGTAACATAGCCCTGACACCAGCTTCAGTTGGTGCTTTCTGGCAGTTAAGAAAGGTTATTCCATAACCAGCTGCTTTCAGCATATTGGCTAGCTTAATAGGGAAGGTCTCTCCGCCTCCTGCTGTCAACGCAAAAGAGGCCATGAGCACATTTGGCTTCCGCGATGCAGCCAGATGCCGGATGCGCTCAAAGCTATAGCAGTTTCTAAAGGAAACTTCTGAATAATCCGTACGAAAGGTACGCCACTGGCACTGCAAAACCTGCTGTTGGCGTTCAAGCACATTTTTATCCACGCAGTACAAGCTTAGAAGCTCTTTTGCAACCAGCTCATGCTCATGATAATAGATGTCGCTGCTATACGTGTTTCGTGAGGTGTTGTTTTCATGGAGGCGGTAGTAATTTGTAGCTTTCGGTGTGTAGGCAACCAGACCACCCCGTACAAGATGTAGATAAAATATCCAGTCTCCGCATATTCTCATCTGTTTCCAAATGTTGTCGCCCAGCAATTCAAGTTTTCCTGGATGGCGAAAAACGGCGCTGCTGACGTTTGGTACAATATTCTTTATCGCCCACGCCTTATTGGTTAAATGGTGCGCTGACATTACAAAGGGCTTATGCCATAAGTTGGCGTCGACTTCTGCCAAATATTCCTCAAGGCTCCATACTGGTTTGGCAGATGATTCTTCTACGAAGACACTTCTGCAATATGCAAGCATTACCGCTTCATTCATGAAGCATTTAGCCAGCTCTTCTAGGAAATTTTCTGAACAGTAATCATCACTTTCGGCTATCCAAACCAAGTCCCCTGTGGCTAACTCAAAACCCCGCTGCCACTGGTTAAATGCGCTACCAGAATTTTCCTTATTGAAAGCACACTTCGTTACTTTGGGATGACGCTTTCGATACTCTTCGAGAATGTCTTGACTTCCGTCGGTTGATGCATCATCCAAAAGGATGACCTCGATATTTGAATATCTTTGCTTATAAATGGAACTCAACCGTTGCCGGAGGAAGTCAGCATGGTTATAGCTCGGTACAATGACAGATACTTTGGGCCGGAAATCTCCGGCAGACCGATGATTGTTTTGATACAGCTTCTTCGAATCGAAACTGAATAAAAGAGACTGTAAAAGTTTCTTTTTTAAAAATGGCGCCAGTTTAACGAAGATCAGTTCGTGCAGCTTCGGCGATATGGGATATACAATTTTCATTGATATACCCCGAGCGAAAAGGTAGATATTACGGATTTGCTGCCGAATCGAATAACGGAATATATAGTTTTTCACTAATCTTTGTGCCGCATATCTAGTTGAAGAGGGGCAATATGTCGTACACGGATAAAGCTCAACGTACTGCTTAAAGTTGGCATCAGTCAGGAAAAGCCTGCTAAAGCCGAAGTGGATTTAATGAGCTCACACCGCAAAATGGTTTGCTATCTTAATTGTCAAAAGACTGATGCGATATTCCATGACAGCGAACGGAAAAAGAGTAGACTGAAATGGATATTGCTCTTCAGCAACTATTCAGTATCTATAGGAACTGACTGTTCCAGGGACTGATGATTATATTTTGAGATATAAGGTCAAAAAAATAACCTGATAGCTTATCTGTTAGCCAACAAAGTTCAATTGAGCAATGATGTATATCGCATCCACATAGCAATGAATGGAAAGAGCTACCTCTTCGATTAACCAGACCGACTAACGAGGCTACACCTATGCTTTTCCGAGCCAAGATACCATCGTCAAATTAACAATGGTTGCATGCCTCATCATGGAAGGAAAAATTATATTCGTGCGCCTAAAGTACGCACGGTCCTGACGAAGGGGAGCAATAGAAAGCGAAGCCATGGCCTTTGATTCACAGCAATCTTCAAACCACTTACTTTCAGCTGCATATAGTATTTGACAGTAGAGGATATCGCTTCCCGGAAGGTTAAATGGGCGTCAATCGTGATGCTTGGTATCCTGGTGTAATGGGGAGCACTGGAGTGTGGGAATGTAGCAAATCTGCGCACGCCTGTTTTTGCATTTAAAGTCGCTTGGAGAAATCGATGACCGAACCAGCGATCCGGCTCAAGATGGCATCCCTCTGCCCATTCATTCCATGCGTTGATAAACACAAGCTCGTCGGCCTTATCCGTTTGCCTTACCTGATCAATGGTGCATGCAAGCCAATATTCGTAATTTTCAGGTGTACCATTCAGCACTATTAGCGCGCGTTCCTTTGTTCGCGCGGTGTTATCCCATGATGGAAATACTGCCTTGAAAACACGGGCATTGTCATACACTCTATCGAGATAAGACCGGGCGATCGATGCATACTGCATGATACTGCCTATGAATGTCTCATAAAATTCTACTTGATCATTAATATTAGCTATTTTGAGGTTGTGTGGTGGAAACTCGACGCCACTATCAAACCCAAACTTTGCGTAATCTTCGTTTCCATGAGTCAAAGCCGCACATAGGTGGAGTTCTCCCAAACCAATTGAGCGACAATAGTCACGCCAGACTCCCACTGTCTTACGTGCATTCGGGAGGTGTTGGGGACGATAGACAATGAGGTACAACTTCCCGTCCACGCGGATATAGCGCTTATCCTGGAAAAATGGCACCAGTGATTTGATGAAATCCAGATCATCGTTCGGCAAATATTTCTGGGCAATCAGGATTTCATGATCAGCCGCATCCCAACGGCGAGTCCAATTCTCATTAGCCCAGCACAAACAAAATGGCATGTCGCTTTCAGCATCAGAGAGCATATCATCCAACGGCAAATTTAGTATTCTTTTGCCGGAGAACCAATAGTAGTGATAGCAAAACCCATCTATGCCATATTGCTTTGCTACTCTGATCTGGTCGCGCCTGATTTCCCGTACACGCAAGTCATAAAACCCAAAGTCTGTAGGCAAATGTGGCTGGAGATGACCTTCAAACAGAGGCTCGGCCTTTGTCACATTAGTCCATTCCGTGAAGCCTTTACCCCACCAGAGATCGTTTTCAGGTGTGGGATGAAATTGTGGAAGATAAAAGGCAATCAGGCGAGGGCTTATTTCATTTTCTAACGGCGGCGTTGTTGCGTTGTGCGCATCACCCTCAAATGACTGTGGATTCGATGCTTGCATCAATGCATCCTTGTTTGTGCCAGCCATGCTTCGTAACGTTGTCTCGATAGGTGCAGAGCTTCGTTTGTTGTATTGGGTTTCAGGTGCCACGAGTGAAATAGCCTTAGCCGGATGATCTAGTGGCACTGCTTTAATGACGACCTGATACACCCGGGAATGGGGGGTATTCATGATCAAATCTCGCATCGGGAAGGAAATTTCAGACCAACTTGAAGCGAGTTCGGTTTCATCTGGGAATTTGATGACGTAGCGCGCATCAATAATTTTCAGATCTGCCTGTGCAAACAATTTTTCAATGTTCTTGAAACCAAAGAACCGAATATGGGTACGGTCTAGCAAACCCCAGTCGCGATATTCGAGGTCACCATTAATCAGGCATGAAACGACGGCTGCATGACCAGCATGAGGTAGTGAAACTACAAGGTACCCATTTTGATTGATAAAAGAAGCCATTCGTTTTAGGGTAACCCAGGGATCATATAAGTGTTCCAGCACATCAGCCGCCACTACCACGTCGAATCGTTCCATGCCATCAAGCAAACGCGGCCATTCCGGGGAATTCAGATCGGCCTGCATGACCATGTCACAGTAAGGCGTCACCTTCTTGATTGCTTCCGGATCAAGTTCGAGACCCGTTACCCGGCATTGCCCTTCTTGTGCCAGAATCTTCGTAATCGAGCCAGGCCCGCAGCCGACTTCCAGTACCCGTTTTGATTGCCCAACCAGATGCATTACATAAACGGGCGCGGTTTTTTCAGCAAGATCAACTGCGTATTCGTAAACATGGCGTTTTTCGACATTCATGTTTGCGCGCTCCCTGCTATCAATTGCCGGCCAAGACGAATCCCTGGCACTTCAATAAATTTGTAAGTAAATTCAGCAAATATAAGAGTTGTACCAATTATCAAAGCTGCACAAACAAAAAATGCGTAGGTCCCTAGATGCGGTAAGAGAGCATCGTAACTTCGTATCAGATAGTCTTTTAAGAATGTAATAGGGGTTGGGTGAATCAGGTAGATACTAAAACTTTGCTCGCCTAAATATTCAAATGGTTTATTAGCAATAGCAAAACTTGGCCTCAGGCTCTGCCATATGCATAATGCAGCCAAACTTAGCCCCCAAGCTACAATATCCCATCTTCCGTCGTTTTTAAGAAATTTTCTCAAATCAAGAAACATCAGCGCAGCCGGTGGATTAATTCCAGTTAAGTGGTGCAGGTGGAAAAGTACTATTCCTAGCGCTGTCACCCCCCTGAGCCCGTGAATACCTGGTAGTAACCGTTCTTTTTGAATGAGCGCTGAGTTGAATTCTTTCATGGCGATTTTTATTTCTTTTATTAAGAAAATGGTGTTACAGCCAGGCGCCAAATTTTTTTCCTCTTAATAGATAATGATCGGCAATATCGAAGTTATCCGCTGGCAACTCCGCGTAACCCTTTTTTATGATAATGGAGTTATGGTTAATGAATATTTCCTCAATGAAATCCGGACGGCTGGCGGTTAGCATGAATAACTCTATGAGCAAATTGCTCAGGGCCGTTTTGCAACTAAAAGAGGAGTTTTTACTTTGCCAAGGATCACCTGCCCAGTGTGCCCACGCCCAGTCCTCGATGATATAAAACCCACCCGGTGTTACGTAAGGGAAGCTGATGTTAAAGGCTTCGCGGGTTTCCTCATACATGTGCGATGCGTCGTCAATAATAAGATCGATGTCCCTGTCGGGGAACTCGAAAGACAGTATCTTTTCCATGTTCAGGCGATCTGCCTGATTTATCCCATAATAGGGTTTGATAACGCTGGACTTGCTGTGCTTGGCTATATACTTGGTCAGAGCGCCGACGGGTTCTGGCATATGGTCGATCGCCGTGATCTTTAGTGGCTGGAAAATCTGGTCATATAAGACCACACTGCCACCTTTGAGTATTCCCATTTCGAAGATCTTGCTGATTTTTTGCCGTTGCCCAATTTCGACCGATTTTTCTACCATATGCCGAGGTTTTCCAAGAAGAAAATTGTCTGCTGTGGAATTCCCTCGTTGTAACTCGCCGGTGTCACAGGAAAGATGAAAGCTTACATCACTAATTTTCAAATGCAGGTCATCTTCCCAAATAAGCGTAGGCGATACCCTCTCGACAAAGGGAAACTTGGATGGCGATTTGTAAATCGGTTCTTTGGTTTTAGATTTTTCTTGAATCGATAGAATAGGGTCGCAGTTGCGCACTGAAGCTGCATCGATAAGTCTTACTTCTGGTGCGCTTGGATGGTGGTCAGTTTTTGACCTAGACTGATCACTATCGCGTAGGGCTGCTATCGGTGGATAGTTTAACCTGATAGCATTGATGATGTTCTTCGCCCCGCGTATTGGCTTGGTTATTTGCCAGCTGGTAGACGACAGAAGTGCTGCCACCTTCCCGGTGAGTTCGGCAATAGACTGGTTAAGTTGGGTGATCTGTATATCCTGTTTGGCGATGGACTGGTTGAGTGCGACAACCAGTTTGTCGCGCTCGACGGAAGCTCGGTTGAGTCGGGCGATCTGCACATCTCGCTCTTTCACGGACTGGTTGAGTCGGATGATCTGTGCATCCCGCTCCGCGAGGGACTGGTTGAGTCCGGAAATGACGTTTTGGCTTAATTCGATCACGGCCCAATTGAGGCGCGCAGTCTGAACATCCCGGGAATCCATTAAACCGTTCGCCCGCATGATCTCCGCAGGGTGCTCCACTGGCTCCCGTTCGCCAGACTTTCGCCAGTAAACGCCTACGCCATCGATTTCCTTGATCTCCGGTTGTAAGCCGTTAGCCGCACAGTAGTCGTTTACTGCGGCCTTACAGGCGGGGACGACATGGTAGTCGTCAATAATGGCATATCCGTTGGGGGACAGCTTCGGATACAGATTCGTAAGCGCGTCCATGGTTGATTCGTACATATCGCCATCTAACCGTAGCAGCGCCAGTTGCCCAATGGGCGCATTCGGTAGGGTATCTTTGAACCAGCCTTTGATGAATTTCACCTGCTCGTCCAGTAAATCATAAGCTCGAAAATTCTCCTGGACTTGCTCGATGGATACCACGAGTTCCTCGTATTTATGAAAGCTGGAACCCGCGTCCGCCGGGTACCGTGATTCGTCGGCAGGAGGGAGGCCTTCGAAGGAATCGGCAACCCAGACACATCGATCCGATATGTTATGCGCCCAAAGAACGGCCCGCATCAGGATACATGCGCCGCCCCGCCATACACCTGTTTCGATGAGGTCGCCCGGCACATTGTCCGCGATCACGGATTCCGTCAGTGCCCGTAAGTTGGCCAGCCGTTTTATACCAATCATCGTTTGTGCATGCGAGGGCCAGTCCAAACCATGCTCGCGCAATTGCGGGTTAAATGTGTTTGATCCGAATGGCGCTCGCGACTCGTCTCGGTAAATATTGCCGGTCAACGAAGATTGCATCAATTCGAGATAGATATGCCGTATGCGTTGCAACTCGTCCACGGCTTGCCTCGAGCTGTCTGATTGCTCGTGCGGAAGCACGTCATTTATTGGCTGAGGGATATCAGACGGATCAGTCATGACCCTGTCGCCTTGAGTTCTGAATTTCGTTGAGACGCCACACTCTGGTAAAGAATCTGATCGAGACAGGTAAGTTGCTCCAGTAATTTTAACGTTGATTGCGGCAAGTCTTTCGATGTAGGGCGTGTTGGCGTGGCATTTGAAATAATTTCTTCCTGAGGCAGAGCGATTCCCAGATCGGTAAGTATCCTGTCGCGATCTTGCTCAAAGGTTTCTGTCAAACCGACATAAGAAAAATTTTCAAGATGCTTGATTGCCAGATCAAGAAGCTCTGTGGACTCGAATGATGATAGGTCGCGATTTTCGAGATTGCCAAAACCGCAGGCGAACTGCCAAACCTGATTATTCCATATAAAAGCCCCGATTTCTGGTTGCTCCAGGCCCATTTTAAGGAATTCATCCAATGATAATTGCTGACATAGCCTGTATATTTCAAATTCATTCGGATCCCGGGTTTTGCAGAAATAATAAAAGGAGAGGACTCTTTCGATCGGGTCCCGCAAGAACGTGAACGTATATCTTCCATCCATGAAAAGCTTGACGAAATCATAACCAAAATGGCCGCTTAAAAAGCGTACGTCGCGAAAACTGGTAGCCACAGTCCTTTCATCTAATTTGCTATTCGGAGCGAGTGCGGAGTAATCGATTCTCTCTAAGTACTCGCCGTGGCTAATAACCTGTTTGGGATCGTAATGTTCCTTGATCAGCTCAATCATGGAGGTTCCAGCTGTTTTTTGAATATGCATAAAGATAGCGGGTTTTTTGTCAAATCTCATGTCTAGTGCTTGAGAGGTCATAAATCCTGGCTTATTTGCGTATTGCGAAGCTCGATCGAGTCAAAAATTAATCCGATTAACCCGCCTACACTGCTTGATGCATGGGATTCCAAGTTGAGAGCATCATGAAGCCATTGCAGTTGAATGACATCGGGTACGCTCCCGTCAGCAATTGCTACGTCTACCATATATGAACCGCGGGGAAGAATAGGCATACGAAATGTAAACACTGCTTTTACAGTTTCGTCAGGTTCGGCTTTAACTGGACATTGGCAATAGTCCAGATATGTGTTCTGGCCGAACAAGACTTGACCGAGCTTATCCTTGACATTCATTCCGACAATAACGTTGTTGCAATGTGCAAGCACCCTTGCTTCGACTACAAACCGAACTAATTCTCCACCAACTATCCACGAAAGTTGTCTCCCATCTAAATCCAGCAATCTAGCATTCGTAATTGTGGCACCACCATTCCCGAAGCCTCGAGTGTTGGGTGAAAAATCGTAAACCTGAATATCATTCCGTAAATTCGACTGATTAATGAATTGCATTCGCATATCACGTTTTGACTTAAGCTCCTCAATCAGAATTTCTTTATTTCCAGATTTCACCGAGCTTCGTTCATTCTTCTGCGTTGTTGAAGTCCACGAGGCAGCTTCATAACGTTTGGCAAGATATTTTTCACAAACGATCTTTGCAGAGCCGATTGCCTGAACCTCGCCACGGTCTAACCAAACTGCATCATCACATAGATTTACAACAGCGCCTGAGTCATGTGTCACAAAAATAACAGTACCGTTAACTTTGAAATCATGCAGAAATCGCATGCATTTTTGCCTGAAAAAAACATCTCCGACCGCCAGAGCCTCATCAATTACAAGAACATTCGCATTTACATTGGCGATAACGGCGAATGCCAAACGAACATACATTCCAGATGAATATTGCTTAACCGGTTGGTCGATAAATTCACCGATGTCTGCAAACGCCAAGATGTCATCATACTTTGCATCAATTTCGGCTTCAGAAAGGCCGAGAATTGAAGCGTTCATATAGACGTTTTCACGCCCGGTAAACTCCGGGTTGAAGCCCGAGCCCAGTTCCAGCAGGGCTGCAATGCGCCCCGTGGTTTCTACGCTTCCTGCAGTTGGTGCCAGCGTGCCACAGATTATCTGCAATAGTGTGGATTTGCCGGAGCCATTACGGCCAATGATGCCTACCGTCTGCCCCTTTTTTATTTCAAGGGAAACATCCTTCAGTGCCCAGAATTCCCGAAAGTAGTGTTTAGGTGTTTTGCCCAGCAGCCGTTGCAGGCGAGGGGCGACAAATTGCTTCAGACGGTCTCGCGGCGCATCGTAAATCTGGTAGCACTTCGATACGTTCTGGACACGGATGGCGAAGTCACTGGAAACCGATATTGCGCTTTCACCCTTATCACTTTCCACCTTGACTCTACCTTCTGTTTCCGAAGGTAGGGGAAGAGTAGCGGTATTTGTAGGATTTTCCCCTTCAGAGAACATCGGCAAATCCCTTGCGGGTTTTCTGAAACCAGGCGAATCCTGCCCACGCCATCAGCAAGGAAGCAACCATCATGATGCTCCAATGCCCGAGGTCTGGCAGTTGTCCGAAGACGAGCACCTTTCTTCCTTCCTCGATGATGAACGCAAGCGGGTTAAGCTGTAATAAACCCTGGTATTTTTCAGGCAGGATGCTCAAGGGGTAAAACACGGGGGAAAGAAACAGTAATACCGTGGTAAACATTCCCGTGAGCTGCCCGATATCGCGCACAAACACACCGAAAGCTGCCAGAAACCAGGCAAAGCCCATCGAAATAAAAATGAGCGGAAGCAGGACCAGGGGGAAAAGGATCACGGTCCAGGGCAGTTGATGGCTGATAAGGAGCTGCGCGAGCAACAGCACGCCAACGCTGATGGCGGTGTGAAACAGCGCGGAGCCGAACGCTACCCAGGGGAGTATCTCCAGCGGGAAAATGACTTTTTTCACGTAATTGACGTTCGACAGGATCAGGGCCGGCGCGCGGTTGACGCATTCGGCGAACAGGCCGTGCACGATCATGCCGACGAAAAGAATAATGGCAAAATCCGTTTTGCTTTCTTCTCCACCCACTCCCCAGCGCGCCTTGAACACCACTGAAAATACGAACGTGTAAATCACGAGCATGAGCAAGGGGTTGAAGAAGGACCATGCCATGCCCATGACAGAGCCGCGGTAGCGGCCGATGACTTCACGTTTGGTAAGCGCGGTAATCAAGTCTCTGTTGCGCCAGAGACTTGCGGCCATTTCATGTGGAAGAACGGAAAATTTTTGCATTTAGCGCACAGAATGCTTTGCGCGATGTTCGACGTAGCGAAGCGAGCTGGATTGATCAGGTAAAAAGGTGTTCTGCGACCTTAAGTTGCGCAGCAAATGCTCAAATTGTCTTTCTTTCCTAGAGGATATTTTGCCGACTTGTATTATTGACCCCAGATAGGGGTTCGCGTCAACCTCATGCGTATGACAATGAACCTCTCTGTACGCAAAGCTCTGTTGATCTGTCCGGAACCGTTTCCCTCATCTAGCAGGGTTCATCATAGCACAACGCTACTCTTCGCTGCCTCCCGGGCGATCCCCTCGAAACATATGAGCATTATTTTATTCAAAAAGGGGCTTCACCTAAGGAAGCTCAAACAGATGTTAAACATCTCTAATCAATTCACAAGCGGACATTGAAATAATTTTTTATTCGCTTATTGCTTTTCACCCAAAGTCGCCTATAATACGAATCATTCTCATTAATAACTGCGGAAACGGCGCCATGGATAAGTTACTCACAGTTCCGGAAACCAATGCGGATAAACAGAAGTTCGCCATGCTGGATCGGACTCGACGCATCTACAGCGATGCGCTGTTTTCCCACGGTGACGAGGTGTTTATTCAGCATCAGGGCGAGCAATATCGCTTGCGGCGTACCCGTAACGGTAAGCTCATTTTAACCAAATAGCGGAAATACTGGACGAATAGCAGGGAATAGTAGACTTAGGGCGCTCATCATGTATATTTGTGTCTGCAAAGGTGTAACCGATACTGCCATCCGCGAAGCCGTCATTCATCGAGGGGCCGACCGGATGCGGGATTTAAAGACTTGCCTGGGTGTGAGCGAGCAGTGCGGAATATGCGCATGCCACGCGAAGGAGGTCCTGGAAAAAGCGCTGATGCAGAAAAACGTGGTTCAACACCATTCCACATAAACCCACTCGTTAATTCGAGATCTCGCCTGAGGAGGCATACATGAAGAGCAACGCAGACATTATCCAGTGGCTTAACCGCCAATTGCAGCATGAATTGACGGCCATCAATCAGTATTTCCTTCATGCCCGCATGTACGAAAACTGGGGTTTCGACAAGCTTGGCAAGCTGGAATACGAAGAATCCATAGAAGAGATGAAGCACGCCGATGCGCTCATCAAGCGTATCCTGTTTCTGGAAGGGTTGCCCAACCTGCAGGAACTGGGCAAGCTTCTGATTGGTGAGAAAGCGGAGGAATGCGTTGACTGCGACCTCAGGCTTGAAATGATTTCACGCGAGTCGCTGCTTGGTGGCATCGCCGCGTGTGAAGCAGCGAAGGATTACGTTTCCCGGGAGCTTCTGAAAGAAATCCTGGAAGATACTGAAGAGCATATCGACTGGCTGGAAACGCAGCTGGATGTGATGCAGAAGGTGGGCATCCAGAACTGGCTGCAGAGCCAGATGTAAATTTGTTCATGATGCCGCTGGATTTCTTTTTCCAGCGGCGGCCCTTGTTCGAGTTTATTCGACCTTTTTATTTTTTTGATTTTAGCCAGCCAGCCCATACAGGGCAAGCCAGCTTTCTGACCTGTCCGGAGTATGGGCTGTGCAACAGCTTAAGGCAACATCGCTGACTAATCTCTGTGTTCCCGCTTCTGCCCTGATTGAACCGGAGCGTCGCGATTCCGCAGCCTCCAGACAAGATAATTCCTGTCCTTCCCCGAATTTACTCATCCGCCCCGGACAGACGCAGCGGATATCGCAAGCGCTGCTGGGAAAAAATCTGGTCGAGGTTATCAGCCAATTTTTCAGGGGGCAGGGCAGCAATCCTTTTTTTACTCCTGCAAGGTTGACCCGGGTAGCGCGACTGGGGCGATCATCGGCTTTGATCGAGAAACCGGAACCAGTACCTGCCGGCAAACTGCCGCCAGATAGCAAGTTTGCTCATCCACTCCCACCCGATCGAATCGACCCCGAAAATCATATCGGGCGGGAAGTCGCAGAAACGGATGGATTAACGGATGAGTTTCCACTGATCAAGGAATCCGCTCCGCCTGCGTCGTTTTCTTTTGAACATTCCCCTTCCGCCGCTTCTGGGGAAAAAGGAGGCGGCGCGTGCGAGGGATCGGGTATCGGAGGGCGTTGCGTTCTGTGCGTAGGGGGGCGCTCTGCTCTGTACCCGGAATATCGCCGCGTAGTGGAGGCTTCCGGCGGTAAGCTGGTGATCTACAGGAACATGCCTCAGGGCCCGGGACGTCACTTGCCCGTATTGTTGGATCATGCTGACATGGTTGTCTGCCCCATGGATTGCGTAAACCATACTGCTTTTTTCACCGTCAAGCGCTACTGCCGGCATTCCGGCAAGCCCTGCGTCTTGCTGGATCGCTCAAACCTTTCCACTTTTCGTAAAGGTATCGCAACTCTGGCGGCATTGGGTGCCTCACCCGCACCGGGTAGATCCGATCAATCGAAGAAGCGTTGGGCAGCTTCTCCCGAAGGGGGACCGGCGCTTAAGGATTTTAAGGATTAAGAACATTCAGACCTGACGGGGTAGAGATCTAGAGATCAATAGGGGTCAGTAGGGGTCGGGTCGTGGTTTTTGTGATATCTTGCATTGATTATCATTTGTATTATAAAAACATGAATATTTGCAGTGCAGGCCGGGTTATGGCGCTGCTTGGGCTTCTTGCACTTTTCAGCATGGGGCAGGCAGTGGCCGCGGAAAGGGAATACTGGATTGCGGCGGAAAAAGCCACCTGGAACTACGCGCCGTCCGGGAAGAATCTGATCAAGCCGGATGATGGATTGGGAGAATGGGGCAAAACGCTGACATATCCCAAATACCGCTATTTTGGCTACAAGGATGGGCGCTACAAGGAGCGGTTGGTGCAGCCGGAGTGGGCGGGAATTCTGGGCCCCCAGCTTCGGGCAGAGGTGGGCGACACCCTCAAGGTTCATTTTCTGAACAAGACCGACCGGCCGCTTTCCATGCATCCGCATGGCGTATTCTATGACAAGAAAAGCGAGGGCGCGGATGCCGCTGGCCCGGGAGCAGGTGTCGGGGCCGCAGTGCCGCCGGGGAAATCCTTCACTTATACCTGGATTGTGGATGAGGCTTCCGGTCCCGGGCCAACCGATCCTTCATCGATCGTCTGGCTGTATCACTCGCATGTAATGGAAGAGGAAGAAGCGAATCTCGGCCTGGTCGGTACCATCATTGTGACTCGACAGGGCATGGCAAGATCGGCGCGCGATCCGTCGCCGAATGATGTGGACCAGGAATTCATCACCTTATTCATGATCTTCAATGAGGAGAACGGGGAAGAAAGCGGGATGAAGCACACCATCAACGGCCGCATTTTTGGTAATCTCAAAGGCTACGATACAAGTATCGGAAAGCGGGTGCGCTGGCATGTCGTGGCACTCGGCAACGAGACGGATAACCACACCGTGCACTGGCATGCCCAGACGGTACTCGATCATGGACGTCGCACCGATGTGGTGGAAGTGTTGCCCGCGAGCATGACCTCGGTCGATATGATTCCGCGTTCATCCGGTAACTGGCTATTGCACTGCCATGTCGACGATCACATGATGGCGGGGATGTCTACCCGGTGGAACGTGGCCCCGGCAAAATGATGCAAGACAAATACTTATAACGACTCAATCATTTCCACTCCCTTATAAAACAATAGAAAAGGAAAAGTTCGATGAAACTTACGCAATTTATCCATGCTACAGGTATGGGTATTATCGGTTGTGTGCTCAGTCTGGATGTTGCAGCTCATGCGCTGTGGCTTGAGAAAGAGGCCGGAGCAATCCGGCTTTATTTCGGTGAATACGGGGAAAACCTGCGTGAGACTTCGCCGGGCAGGCTCGATAACATTATCGAACCGAAGGTAACGGTGGTAAACGCGAAAGGCGTTGAAAAGCCTGTCGAAGCCAGGCGCGAGAATAATTATTTTGCGGTACCGGCAGCGATACCGGCGGGTAAGGAGGCCCAGGACGGCGCCGTGCTGGTGCAGGCGCTCAAGCAATCCATACGCGAGCCGCAAGGGCAAATCCCGTCTCCTACCTACAGAAGATTTCTCTATACGCGCCTCGGGAACGGAGGCAGCCTGCCGCTCGATATACAGGAATCCGGCAACACGTTGCGCCTGACCTACCTGGGAAAGCCCGTCCCCAAGACCGAAATTGTGGTCATCGCACCCAATGGCTGGGAGAAACATCTGAAGACGGATGAGAAAGGGGAGGTGACCTACTCGTTGCTCGAGCCCGGCCTGTATGTGATCGAAGCGAAATACGAGATGCACAAACCCGGTGAATTCGAGGGCAAGGCATACGCCGTCGAGAGCCACAAGGTCACACGCAGCCTGTACAAATGAGCACTGTTCAATCCGGCGCGCAAGCAGCCCCAAAATCTTCTGCAACTTCAGCAGCTGCGCAGAGCATGGGGCAGTCCCAAGTTGCAGGCCAGGGAGCGCGTCCCGTGGTAACGGAGCCGCGCGGCTATCTCTTTTTATCGCAGGGAATGAAGCGCGGCCGCTTTCTGGTGTGGCTGCGCCGCACTCATGCGTGGATGGGGCTCTGGGGCGCAGCGCTTGGCCTGCTATTCGGGGTATCCGGGATTCTGCTGAACCACCGCAGCGAAATGAAGATTCCCCTCGCGGCGCAGCATGAAATCCGCGAAATACTCACTCCGCCCGCCAGCAGCGTTGAGTCACCGGAGGCGCTGGAATCCTGGCTGCGCGAAAAATACAAAATGCCCGATGCAAAATCGCGCACACAGAAAAAACCGGCGGCGCCGGTGCCATGGGGAGGGGGCCAGGTCATACAGCCGGAAAACTGGCGTATTACGCTCCTTGCGCCCAATCACAGCGTGACCGCCGAATACTGGAAAGGGGATGCCGAGACGCATATCGAGCGGAAAGAGGCCAATGCCTGGGCGACTCTGGCAAACTTTCACAAGGGAAGCGGAATGTCCAATGTCTGGATATTGCTCACTGATACCTTGGCAGGCGGCCTGTTGGTGCTGGCAATCACAGGCACGCTGTTGTGGAGTCGCCTGCATGGTCCCCGCCTGATGGCAGCCGGGTTGATTGGGACGACCCTGGCGACTGCCGCAGTCCTCATGCTGACGACGCTATCGCTCGCATGATCGTCATTTTTTAGAACGGGCCCCTGAACTGCGATAAAAGAATGTCCAATTGATTATAATTTCCCGCCCAGTTTCGTTGGGAAAAAGAAAAAAGAACCCACAGCCAGCCAACGCCTTCGTGCTTGTAGCCAGCCAGCAGTAAAAAATTAAAAGAGGCTATAAGTGAAACAGTTATCCAGATTCAAGCCCGCATCCCGCTTTTTGGTCCTTATAACCCTGTTTTGTTCATGGTCATTGATGCCGCTGCCCCTGATGGCTCAAGATGCAGCGCCGTCTCCAGACGCAGCCACGACTCAAGACGCAGCGGCGGCTCAAGATGCAGGGAAAGAAAAGGAAAAAAGTGCGACTCTGCCGGAGATCAAAGTGACTACCGGGCGGGTCCGTCCGGGAACGATCGAGGACGTCGCCCGCACCGGCAGCAAGACGGATGCGCCCCTGCGTGACATTCCCGCGACAGTCGATGTCGTGCCGGCGGCCACCCTTAAGGAGCAGGGCTACATCAACATGAACGATGCCATGCGTAACGCGAGCGGCGTGCAGCCCCTCATGGGAGGCGGCTACGGTTTCGCAAATAACTTCACCTCCCGTGGGCTGACGGTAAGCTTTTTTCGTGACGCGATGCCCGACGGGACATCTCCGATGAACGGTTATTACCGAACCATGTACGATGTGGAGCGCATCGAAGTCCTGAAAGGACCGGGGTCGGCCTTGTTCGGGGCGGCAGGCCCCGGCGGAAGCATCAACATGATCAGTAAACAGCCCAGGAGCGCTTTCTCAGCCTCCACGGGAACGATGTTCGGCAGTTTTGGCACGCTGAATGGCTATCTCGATGTGACGGGGCCAATGGGAAAGAGTTTCGCGGGGCGTTTCATCACTGATCTGGAGCATGCGGACGGGTTTCGCGGACTTAAGCGCGATATATTCGACATCTCTCCCAGTATGATGTGGCGTCTGGCAGATGACAAAACACTGACGGTCGACTTCGATCATCGCGAAATAAAGATCAAGCCAGACAACTATGGAACCCTTTTCGATTTCAATTCGAACCTGGTGGTTCCCCGGGAAAACCGTTATTACAGCCCGTTCAATTATACGAGCAATACCATCAATCGCGTCACCCTCGTCCACAACTGGACGATCTCCGCGGACCTGAGCATGAGAACGGCATTTGCTTATGACGGCCGCAGGCTCGATATGTTGAGGAATGGGGGAGGCAACCAGGCTAACGCTGCCGGAATCATTACGGGCCGCGATGCGCGCCATCAGACCGACCATCAGGGATTTGCGACCTTTCAAAACGAGGCGATCTGGAAAACGGCCACTGGTCCGATCAAGCACACGCTTCTGGGTGGGTTCGAATACAAGAACGTCGACATCACCACGGTCCGGGGAGATTTTACGTTGCCCAACGCAGTGAGCATATTCAATCCGTTTAATCTGGAAACCTCCCTGAACGGCATTGCCCGCAGGCCCACTTTCGATCGCAAAATCAACAGCGACCAGACGTCGTTCTACGCACAGGATCAGATCGAGCTGACCGAGCAATTGAAACTCCGGCTGGGGATACGCAACGATCTCGTGCAATGGAGCGACAAAGGTTTTCAGTCTGTTTCAGGGAACTATAGGTATCGGGAAATCGTGCGCACGCGTTCCCTGACAACCTATTCCACGGGGGGGGTTTATCAGCCTACCCAGAACCTGGCCTTTTATGCCGGCTACAGCACCGGCGCGTTCATCAATCTGTCGACCGAGCCTACGTCGGTTGCGACCGCACCGGAAACTTCCAATCAGATCGAGGTTGGCGCCAAGACGACCTTCCTGGACGGCAAGGCGGATTTGAACGTCGCGCTGTTTCAGAGTTCGCGGAATAACTATTTCATCAATGTCGATCCAACCGCCTCCAGTCTCCTCATTCAGGCCGGAAAAGACCGTTCCCGCGGCGTCGAGGTGTCCCTCGCCTTTCGTCCGATCGCAGGGCTCAGCATCATCGGCAACGGGGTGTGGATGGATCCGGAAACATTATCGAGTGCACTTGCACGGAACAATGTCCTCCTTCCTGGACAACCCAGAAGCATTGCTGGAAACCGCCCCGTGGGCGTCGCGACCAACATGGGCAGCCTGTGGACCACGTATCAGGTACAAAGCGGGCTTGCACGGGGCGTGATGCTGGGATTCGGCGTGACCTACAAGGGCGACAGTTTTGCCGACGCGCTCAATCTGCTGAGAGTGCCGTCCTATGTCGTTTATGACGCCATGGCTTCATATCGCGTGAAGAACCTGGAGGTCGCAGTCAATGTCAGAAACCTGACGGACAAGACCTACTATACGAACCCCACATTCGCAGGAGCACTTCCCGGCGACCCGCTCAGCGCTTACGGGTCAGTACGGCTTTACTTCAACTGACATTCGAGGAACCCGGCTTGAGCCGATAAGAGGCCTCTCGCCGGGTCTCGCGGCTCACGCCGCAATGAGCTGAGGCTGCGCGTTTTGAGAGGGCCTGTCGGCAGGCCTGGATGCAGCTTCCGGTAGCTCGCGCTCCGCCGCGTTTTATTGCCACAGTCAACGCCTTTCCACAGTCAACGCGTTCCACACCGCCTTGGCTTTGTTCAGAGGTTCCCTGGTTCCCCTCCATTCCTAAAGCCGGCGCGTTGCGCGCTGACGTCTCTCCGGGGGGGCTGCTGAAGAAGGCAAGCCCCAGCCAGGGGTCTCCTTTTGCTTCCTCATTAGATCTTTATCAGATCGGAAGGACTTCGCCCGAAGGACCTTCCAATCCCCTTTTTTATTCACGTTGCGGTCATAAAAGCATGTCCAACGCGTAGCCGCAGGAACTCCTGAGACCCAATACAGATAAGGGTTTCAGCCGGTTTTGCATCCTGTCTCCTGTAAGATTTTACAGCTATTCGGGGGTCCGGTTCCGTTGTTTCATAGCGTCGTTATCAACCAACGACGGGTGAAAAAATGGGACAGATTATGCTTGCACAACATGGCAATGGTTCTCTCGATAAACGGGCCGCAATGGGAATGTATCGGCTGAGGCACGAAGTTTTTCACGACAGGCTCGGCTGGGAAGTAACCACGGATAACGGGATGGAGCATGACGAGTTCGATCTTGCAGATCCCGTCTATGTTCTGGCGAAAGGAAGTGAGGGAAGTGAGGGAAGTGAGGGAAGTGAGGGAAGTGAGGGAAGTGAGGGAAGTGAGGGAAGTGAGGGGGATGAAGACGAGGTGCTCGGCTGCTGGCGATTGCTTCCCACCCAGGGACCCTACATGTTGAAGGATACTTTCCCGCAACTCCTGCACGGACAGCCGGCGCCGCAGCAACCGGATGTCTGGGAATTGAGTCGCTTTGCCGTCATGGTCCCCAAATATGAGAGTGCCGGTTTCGGCTTTAGCGAAATTCCGGTAAAAATGATGCAGACCCTGTTTCTCTTCGCACGTCACAACAAGATAAAGCGCTATGTAACCGTTACTACCGTCGCAGTGGAGAGACTGATACGCAAGCTTGGCGTGAACGTTTCGAGGCTGGGCGCACCGATCAAAATCGGTCGGGTTTTGACAGTCGCATGCTATATCGAAATCGATGCAATCACCGAATTCGCCCTTTTTGGCACGCTCCCGGAAAACGCACAGAGGAAGGCCGCATGAATATTCTACTGGTTGGAGAGAGACAGGATACCCGGCAGCTCCTGCAGCTGCTGCTTGAAAAATCCAAGCACAGGCTGGAGCGAAAAACGCTGGACAGCTTCCCGGAGCCGGACCTGGAAGCCTATGACATGGTTCTGGTCGACGGCGCAGTAGACGATTGCATCCAGCAGGTGAACCTGGTGCAATGGGTGCGGGAAGCAAGACGGCGCTATCCTCATTTGCCGGTGGCGGTCATGAATAATGTCGGACCCCACGAGGCTTCCGAGAATGAGCCGGCTTGCAGCACGATGCATACCTGCGGTGTATTCGAGTCGGGTAATGGCGTCCTGAACATGCGGTGCAGGCTGCGTGAAATCGCACTGGGAGAAACTGCCGCATTGATGCGCGACGATTGTCAGCGGCCCCTGTTGGAGCCGGTTACTTTTGAATATTCGGGAAGGGGATGAAATGCGGGTGGACTGCCAATAGAACGGGGAAAGGAGGCAAACGCTTTCGAAGTTAATAGTTCATAAAACTTTCATCATACTGCCATCTGTCGCAGGTAGCCTGTACAAGCTGACAAAGGTTTCAAATGATTCGGCTGGAATTGCTCAAAAGGAGGCAAATCATGAAATCCCGGCTACCTGCATTTATGAAGTCAATCTCACCGTCAACCAGGAGGAGTGTATGAGTCTGGCTGATATAATGTTGCAACCATCCCTTTTCCTGACATCCGCCGACGTGGCGGAGCACGATCCGCTTTCTTCATTGACCGAGTTCTACCAATTCGATCAAGGCGATCAGGACCTGGATGAGGACGAAAGCGAAATTGACCTGATGATTCAGCTAAGCGGAATGGTTTACAGCCCAAGACAGGCGAAGAGTAAGGCAATCTGCATCGCTTTTAACGTAACCGGTAACCGGCAAATGATAAATGATTCCAGGAAGAATCAACTCTTGCGTGCCTAACCCTTGGGCGTTTCGTACACGTCTGTCTTTCCTGTTCTCCGCAACATCTTGTTGACTTCGTCCGCATGCATTTCCTCTTCGACGACAAGGCCGCGCGCATAATCCTCCAGCAGTACTGACTTGCCTTGGGTCAGCTCCAGCAACTCATAGTAGGCGATGAGCGACTGGTTCTCATGCTCAAGCGATTCCCGCAGAATATCGCCGATGTCATGCACGTGCGTTTCCAGCAGAGATCCGATCCCAAGCGAGGGATAACCTCCCAGCAACGTGACGAGTTCGCCGGCTTTGTGGGCATGGAGCAACCCCTCTTCAGCCTGCTTCTTGAGCCATTCCACCACTGGAATCCGGTTGTAGCCGAAGACCATCAATGAATAATGCGTGTATCGCACCACTCCGGCAAGTTCGAGCTCCATGATTCTGTTCAGCAGTTCGATCGCCTTGTCTTTATCGAAATCCATGTGTTTTACCTCTATGGTTACGGAGTTCAAGGAGGTGGCCCAGGCTTGTTGCGTCAGAGTGCTTCGCCATGGCTTTCCAGGTATTCCGCTACACCCTCGGGACTGGCTTTCATCCCCGGCTCGCCTGCTTTCCACCCAGCCGGGCACACCTCTCCGTGGCTTTCGTGAAATTGCAAGGCATCGACCATGCGCAGCATTTCGTCCACATCACGTCCCAGGGGCAGGTCATTAACGACTTCATGGCGCACGATGCCGTTTTTATCTATCAGGAAAGAGGCGCGCAGGGCAACGTGGTCCGGGTGAGCAATGCCGTAAGCGTGCATGATGTCTCCTCCTACGTCGGATACCAGCGTGATTCCCACCGGGCCGATGCCGCCTTTGTCGACTGGGGTGTTGCGCCAGGCGTAGTGGGTGAACTGGGAATCCACCGAGACTCCGATCACTTCCACATCCCGCTTGCGGAACTCGTCTACGCGATGCGAGTGCGCCAGGATTTCGGAGGGACAGACAAAGGTGAAATCCAGGGGATAAAAGAACAATACGGCATATTTGCCAGCAATTTGCGCATGAAAATTGAAGGTGTCATTGAAGGTGCCATCCGCCAGAACAGCAGGTTTGGTGAAGTCGGGCGCAGGGTGTGTAACAAGCACTGCCATCTTGAATCTCCTTATTCATCACGAATCCCCTTATCGATCGGGATCAACATAACCTTTATAGCGCTGTTTCAATTTTCTTTCTGTGCGGCAGCCCGCATACATGGCAAATTCTCCATGACCGTAAAGAAGAAAAAGTCACACGTTCATAAGCGGTGAAACCAGTCACACTGATATAGCAACTTGATCGCCGAGTGCGACGGCTGTACGGAACTGGGAGTTGAGGAGATGACAGGAATTCGCCCCATGGGCTATCTCGGAAACGTACAGAGCGGGACGAGCGAAATACGGAGGGCGATACTACAGAAGTGGCAGGATCTTTCTGGATGACCGGTTGCCTTGATGTAATTCCCGCTTCCGCATGTCCTCAAGCGCCTGGTCGAATTCCTTCTTTATTGTTTCATAGCATTCGCACGCCCCTGTTTCCAGCCTGGTCCGGTTAAGTACCGTAATATGGCCCCGATGGTAGCGAATGATTCCCTTTCGCTGTAATTTCCCCGCAACTCCCGCAACGCTTTCCCGGCTTACCCCAAGGGCATTGGCGATCAATTCCTGCGTCATGCTCAGTTCGCTGGAGTCAAGGCGATCCAGCGTTAACAGGAACCATCGGCATAGCTGCTGCTCGATTGTATGATATCGATTACACACGCCGATCTGGGCAATCTGTGTAATAAGCGCCTGACTGTAACGCAATAATATCCATTGTAGCAGTCCTCCCCTGTTGAGCCCCTGCAGCAGAAACGGGGCTTTCAGGCGATAGGCGAAGCCTGGGATTTGAACCGTTGCCCGGCTGCTGGTGGTTTCGCCTCCCATGAGCAACGAGACTCCAAGCATGCCTTCCCTTCCTACGTTTGCGATTTCCGACGAGGCGCCATTTTCCAGAATGTAATGGAGGGAAATAATGGCAGAAGCGGGAAAGTAGGCATAAGGAAGTTGATCTCCTGCTTCGCAGAGAATATCTCCAGCTGGCACATGAATCAGCTCCAGATGCGGTATTAGATTGTCAAGCTCCGTTGCCGGCAAAGCGGCGAGGAGATGGTTCTGACTGGGATGGTATAGGGGAGAACTGAGCATGGGGCATATTATTTCTTTTTCCCCACTTTTCTCCATTGGACTGAAGTACACTCCAAAGCCCTCGACCCGGTGCACAAGGGCGGGGATGATTCCTGTTGCTCAAGCTCATTGACTGTGCAAGCGTCCGAAAAGTTCAGGGAAAAGCCGGGAGGCGACAGGAGGTGAAGAGCAAGAGGTTAAGGGCGCGTCAGCACCACTTAATGTTTCAGAAAATCCTCAATGGGGAGAGGTTTTCCAAACAGATAGCCCTGATAAGTGTAACATCCATTTCGCGCGAGAATATCTCGCTGGTCTTCTGTTTCTACCCCCTCGGCAATGACTTTCATCCCAAGAGTGTTGCTCATCACGATAATGGTGCGAACAATTACTTCATCGCTCAGATCGTGGGAGATATCGCGCACGAAACTTCGGTCGATCTTGATCTGCTCGACAGGTAAACGCTTGAGGTAAGCCAGGGAAGAATATCCCGTACCGAAGTCATCCAATGCAAAACGTATACCAGCCCCGCATAATACGTCCATTTTCTGGATGCTATCGTCAATGTCTTTCAGAACCAGGCTTTCCGTGAGTTCCAGCTTTAGCTTGTGCGGGTCAGCGCCTGATTTCCGCAGAACCTCAAGCACCTCGTCGACAAAATTCAACTGATGGAACTGGCGTGCGCTTATATTGACGGCAAGCTGGAGATTGCGCGTATCCGGCTTCTGCTCCCATTGCTTAAGCTGTTCACAAGCCATTTGCAGTACCCATTTTCCAAGTGACGCGATGAGGCCAGTCTCCTCCGCTATTGGAATGAATGTCATCGGCGAAATCATTCCCTGATGTGGATGCGGCCAACGCAAGAGGACTTCAGCTCCCACTATGGTGCCTTTCGCATTGACTTGCTTCTGATAGTGAAGCCTGAATTGCTCACGGGCTATGGCCTGGCGCAGCTCGATTACCATGGTGGTCCGCCTCTCCAGGGCAATTTGCATGGACGGGTCAAAGAAGCACAGGGCATTACGGCCTGCTGCTTTGGCTTGATACATCGCGGTATCTGCCTGCTTGAGCAGGTCATCTACACGGGTTTCATCCGCATGGAACAGACGGATGCCAATACTGGAGGAGCCATGGTATTCGAATTCCTGAAGCTTGAAAGGTTGAGTAATCGATGCCAGAAGTTTTTCGCCAATATCTTTTGCCTGGGAAGCTGCTGATACAGCATCTTCGCTCAGTCCCTCAATGATTACGACAAATTCATCGCCGCCTAACCGGGACACGGTATCGCTGTTGCGCACGTTACTCTGAAGGCGTTTGGCAATCTCGATCAAAAGCAAGTCACCGATATCATGGCCTCGGGTATCGTTAAGTGCTTTGAAATTGTCGAGATCGATGAACAGGATAGCGCAATTAGTCTTCCGACGCGCACTATGAACCTGGGCCTGCTGCAGACGATCAAGGAACAGCCGCCGATTAGGCAGCCTGGTGAGTGAATCATAAAACGCAAGCTCATATACTTGCTCTTCCGCTTGCTTGTGCCGGGTAATATCCTGTATCACCATGATGAGATGGTCTGGTTTCACGCCCCATATGCACATGGGTGAAACCGTCAGCTTGATCCAGATATCTCTGCCGTCTTTATGAAAGAGACGTTTCTCCATCTCTAATTCACGGATTTCCCCTGTTCTGAGACGCTCCATATTGACCAGGACGATTTTAAGATCGTCGGGGTGGGCAAGAGATTGAAAATCCAGTGCAAGTATTTCTGCAGTCGTATAGCCGATAATATCCGCGAACTTTTGATTGACGCGCACGAAGCGGCCAATCATGGGATTGATCTGCGCTACGCCTACCGCCATTTGCTCGAACAGAATCCGAAAGCGCGCCTCACTTTCTCTCAACTCACTTGTGCGTTCGACGACAATCTGCTCAAGATTCTGGTTCAATTCCTGCAGACGCCTTTGACCCTCTTGCAATGCCTCTTCCACTTGCTTGTATGCAGTGATATCCTGCACCGTACCGGTCATTCTGATCTGCCCCGAATCGTCGACAATTATTTCACCACGGCCCTGGATATGATGTTCGCTTCCATTGGGCCAACGTACCCGATGCGTACAATTATAGATGCCGTCCCCTCGCAACGCCTGCTGTAGAGCTTTTTCCACATTGACTACATCCTCGGGATGTATCGCCTCTCGGAACAGCGTGTAACTGGGAGTCAAGGCGTGAGGCTCCAAGCCCCATAGGCGAAAATGCTCGTCGGACCACGTCAGCTCCCCAGAGACTGGATTCCAGTCAAAACTGCCCAGAAGGGCAATCTGCTGTGCCTGATTCAGGCGTTCCTCACTACGTTTCAACAGCTGCTCGCGCCCTACCGCATCGATACGCAACTTTATATTTTCTTGTAGGGTGCGTCCCATTCGTAATGCGTTTTGCGAAATAGCAATCAGGAAGAACGCGCCCATCATGCCCATGGATAGGGAAATTTCGTTTCCTTCTATAAGGAAACGTACAATCAAGGGAATCAAAATAAGTGATAAAAAGCTTAATACCGATGCTCTATCCGCTGACAGAGCCGTAATCCCTCCAGCCGTTAATCCTGCTACTACAAAGCTAAGGAATACCTGGTGAAACATGCTGCCCGCAGGGAACAAAACTATACTGCCGATACCCCAGGTTAACCCGGTAGCAAAAACTCCCACGCGAAAGTAGCGCTTCCAAGCCAATATATTGTTCGCCTTGTTGTGATGCCAGAGGGACAACAAAGCCCCTCTGTAAAACATGACCAGAAATATTGATATAAGCCAGCCAAGCAGTATGGCCAGCTCTATTACCGAACGCTGTATATAGACAAGTATTGATGCGAGGAGCAGATTAATGACAATCGAGAGGGGTAAATGCCCATAAAGGAGCCGTGTCTGCTCGATCTCCAATGCGCCAGATTGCGAACTGGCGTTTGAATCGGGCTGGATCGGGGGCTTTGACATGGAGTTGCTCATGCTCTCAGATTATTAATATTAGAGTAGCAAGATCGCGCTCTCTTTTCTGCGGCAGCTCGACTCTGACGCATGATACGACTTGGCCCCGTTTACTGTTCCTTCAGCGAAAGAATGTCTTTTCAGACCCTCGTCCGGATACCGGCATCCATTCCCCGATCCGCCTGCTTCTATCAACCCGTTGAGAATGACACTTAAGCCTTCATCTTTTTTACTATGACTTGCTTTAACCTCCTTTAACCTGCTATGTGAGAAAACGAACAGAATAGAACCGGGGAATGAGTAATAAATCATACTCAAGCGGTTCAGTTTCCATTTTGCTGAGAGAAGATCTCAAGGATAAAACCAAGGGATAAAATTAAGCGATAAAACCAGGAAAACTGTCATGAAGGTAACCAACAAGCCAATTCTTCTGGTCGAAGACGATCTGGTGGACATGATGTCAGTCACCCGCGCTCTCAAGCAGATTCACGTTACCAACAAGGTCGTGCACCGGGAGAACGGCGAGGATGGATTGAACTACCTCGAGGATGAAACCAATGATAAACCCTGCATCATTCTGCTGGATTTGAACATGCCCATCATGAACGGCATCGAATTCCTGCGGGCAGTAAAGAGCGATGACAGGTTCAGGCGTATCCCGACGGTGGTTCTGACGACATCAGATGAACAGCAGGACAAGGTGAACAGTTTCAATTTCGGGGTGGCTGGATATATGTCGAAGCCAGTCGACTACTGGCAATTCGTCGAGGTCATCAGGTCAATCGACGCGTACTGGACCCTCAGCGAAATGCCATAGCGCATTCGGGCCAGGTACTGCGCCTGAGACCGCGGCGAGTAGCAATGCCAACTGAAGAGCCGGCAGGCCGAGGCAATCGCGGTAGATTGCGGTATTGCGCAATGCAGGCGGAAAGGCACCTTGAATCGTGCCTTTTGGGTTTTTTTGGATCATCTTTTGGTGATCCTTTGGTGCCCTTAGCTGTTTAGCCTTCTTCCCGGTGAGGCGCCGGGGCAGAAGTAACGGCAATCCATTGGTTCAACAGGTTGCGGGCGGCATTGGGAATCTCGGACGCGGTCATTCCAACGCAGCCGCCGTGCTGCTTCTGCAGTGCGTCGGCAGCTGCCCCATGCAGATATACGGCAGCGAGCAGCGCGTTTTCCGGCTCTAACCGCTGTGCCAGAAAGGCGCCAATTATCCCGGAGAGGATGTCGCCCGTCCCGGCACTGCTCAAGCCGGGATTTCCACTTGTGTTGATGAAGCGTCTGCCATCCGTCATCGCGCACACGCTGCCTGCGCCTTTCAATACGACCCAGCAGTTATAACGCTGCACCAGTTCCGCAGCGGCTGCCATACGGTTCTGTTGCACGGAAGCCGTGCTGCTTTGCAAGAGGCGCGCGGCCTCAGCCGGATGCGGAGTGAGAATGGAAGGCGCATTGCGTTCGTGCAAACGTTTCCGCAGCAATTCCGCTATTTCGGAATGCGAGGCAGCAAGATTCAAGGCATCTGCATCGAGAACCAGTGGCAGGGTCGATTCCAGCGCGCACTTGAGCCAGAAGCAGGCGGCGGTTTCCGTTCCCAGACCCGGGCCGACCACCAGGCAGTTCAACTGCTCCAGCTTGAACAGATCCTGGATGGGATGCAGCATCAGCTCCAGCTGGACGGTATCGACCCTTGGCGCGTCCGGCGCCATCAACCCCAGGTAAACGCGTCCCGCGCCCAGTTTCAGCGCTGCGGTACCAGCCAGAAGCGCGGCCCCGACCATGCCGGCTGACCCTCCGATTATCCCGATACTGCCGAACATGCCCTTGTGACTGTTGGCACGCCGGGAAGGTGGCAGGAGCTGCCGGACGTGAACCTGGTCCATCAGCCATGAATTGGGTTTCTTCAGGGATGAGACGTCGAGGCCGAGGTCGTGCAAAAAAACTTCCCCGCAATAATCGGGGCCGTCATTCGTGAAGAGGCCGGGTTTGAGGCCGATGAATGTTACCGTCATGGTCGCGATGACAGCCGCACCGCACACGGCACCGGTGTCGCTGCCCAGCCCACTGGGAATATCGATCGACAGCACCGGCAGCTTCATGGCGTTGACAGCATTCACCATGGCCAGATATTTGCCGTCCAGTTCCCGGCCCCCTTGCTGATCCAGCCCGATGCCGAACAGGCCGTCTATCACGGCATCCCATGTTGCGTTTTCCGGGATTTCGGGGAGCATCTCAGCGCCGGTGGTGATCCAGGCCTCCAGCGCCCGTCGCGCATCCTCCGATAACTTTGCCTGCTCGCCGGTAAACACCAGCGTCACTTTGAACTGCCACTCCCGCAGGTGACGCGCCGCGACAAAGGCATCGCCCCCGTTGTTTCCGGGGCCCGCCAGGACCAGCACACGGACTTTATGGGTGGAGAGCAGCCGGTCACGGACGGTTTCAGCGGTGGCCAGGCCGGCTGCTTCCATCAATTGAGGCCGATCAGGCAGGGCAGTCGCCAGATGCTCGATTTCCCTGATCTCAGCCGTGGAGTAAATGGCGGTGGATGGATTGTGCTTGAGCGTGCGCATGCGATCTGCCTATACCGTCTTGCCGAACTGGGGGCAGCCGGACTTCTCGTGTAAAATCACATTTTTTCCCATCATCATCTTTTTATTTTCCGGATGCTCAGATTTCGTGGCGGCAGTGCGCTTTCTTCTTTCCGGCAGAAAAAACTGGCCGCCGCTCTTAAGGTTTCAGTTCCCCAAGTTTCCCATATTTATGCCGAGTATTGGTATTTTTGCTCGGTCGCCCGCCCGTTGCAGGAAAACGAAGTCTCCATTCTGGCACGATTGCTCAAGGCGGCACCCGAAGATATTTCGCTGGGCAGCGCAAGTATCCAGTCCAGTGCAAGTATCGGTTCGAGCCGGATGCGTCCGACGTCATCGCAAGGCCAGTTGTTTCTGGTCGTGCCACGACCCGGCACCCTCTCCCCATGGTCCACAAAGGCAGCCGATATCGCCCACAACTGTGGATTGGACGCTGTGGCCCGACTGGAGCGAGGGGTAGCTTATTACGTCGAAGCCAGCGGAAAGGTTTCCGGCGAATTTTCCGGCACTGCCAGGCAGTCATTGCTTGCGTTGATACACGACCGTATGACTGAGGCGGTATTCAATTCATTCGACGACGCAGAGCGGTTGTTCAGGCATTTCGAACCCGTACCCTTCAATATAGTGAATGTACTGGAGGGGGGGCGGAACGCGTTGCTGAAAGCAAACAGCGAAATGGGACTCGCACTGTCACCGGAGGAAATCGACTATTTTGCGGACTACTTCCTGCGGATCGGACGTAATCCGACGGATGTCGAACTGATGATGTTTGCGCAGGCAAATTCGGAGCATTGCCGCCACAAGATTTTCAATGCGGACTGGATTATCGATGGTGTACCGCAGGAAGCTTCCCTGTTTTCGATGATACGCAATACCCACCGGCAGCATCCGGGCGGAACCGTGGTCGCTTACGCCGATAATTCCGCCATCATCGAGGGCGCTGAAATTGCCCGCTTCTATCCCGGTAAAGACAACCGGTACGATTACGCGCAGGAGCAGACCCATATCCTGATGAAAGTGGAGACCCATAATCATCCGACTGCGATCTCGCCCTATCCGGGCGCAGCGACTGGCGTGGGGGGCGAAATTCGGGATGAGGGGGCTACTGGCCGGGGCGCCAAACCGAGAGCGGGCCTTTGCGGTTTCTCCGTTTCCAATCTGAATATCCCGGATTTTATTCAACCCTGGGAGTTGCATGGACCTAGCCCGGAGGAACAAGCCTACGGCAAACCGGACCGCATCGCCTCCGCGCTGCAGATCATGCTGGAAGGACCGATCGGAGGTGCGGCATTCAACAACGAATTCGGGCGTCCCAACCTGGCCGGCTATTTCCGCACCTTTGAAGAACGTGTGGCAGGCGAAATGCGCGGCTACCACAAGCCCATCATGCTGGCGGGCGGGATAGGTCACATCAGCGGGAGGCACGCATTCAAGCAGGAATTTGCATCGGGCGCCCTGCTGGTTCAGCTGGGCGGGCCGGGAATGCTGATCGGGCTTGGGGGAGGCGCCGCTTCCAGCATGGATACAGGAATAAACGCCGAGGCGCTCGATTTCGATTCCGTCCAGCGCGGCAACCCCGAAATGGAGCGGCGCGCGCAGGAGGTCATCGATTGCTGCTGGCAGATGGAAAGGCGCGGCCAACCCAATCCGATCCTGTCTATTCACGACGTCGGCGCAGGGGGCCTGTCGAACGCCCTGCCTGAACTGTTGCACGGCTCCAGCCGCGGGGGGCGTGTCGATCTACGGGCGATCCCGTCCGAAGAGCCGGGCATGTCGCCCATGCAGATCTGGAGCAATGAGGCGCAGGAGCGCTATGTTCTTGCAATCAGACCGGATTCGCTGGAATTGTTCCGCGCCATTTGCCAGCGCGAGCGCTGCCCCTTCGCCGTAGTCGGCGCGGCGACGGCGGAAGAACAGATTGTTGTCGCCGATCCGTTGTTCGGCAATCAGCCGGTCGACATGGATCTTTCAGTATTGCTGGGCAAGCCGCCGAAGATGACGCGCGATGTTACGCATATCAGGAAAGCCCTGGCGTCATTCGATGCGGCGGAATTGAATCTCCGGGAAGCGGCATACCGCGTGCTGCGGCTGCCCGCGGTGGCGGACAAGACTTTTCTGATCAGTATCGGGGACCGCACCGTGGGCGGCATGACGGCCCGTGACCAGATGGTGGGACCCTGGCAGGTGCCGGTAGCGGATGTGGCAGTTACCCTGATGGGGTACAACACTTATCTGGGCGAAGCTTTCGCAGTGGGCGAACGTGCGCCCCTGGCATTGATCGACTCCGCCGCTTCGGCACGCATGGCGGTGGGCGAAGCCATTACCAACATTGCCGCGGCGCAGATCGAGCACCTTGGAGAAATCAAGCTTTCCGCCAACTGGATGGCGGCAGCAGGACATCCTGGCGAGGATGCCGCCCTGTATGACGCAGTGCAGGCAGTTGGAATGGAATTCTGCCCCCGACTGGGAATCAGCATTCCCGTGGGGAAGGATTCGATGTCGATGAAGACTGTCTGGACTGTCTTGGAGGGCGAGGTCGGGCTTGGCCGATCAGTGCGAAAAGAAGTGATTGCGCCCCTGTCTTTGATTGTCTCGGCGTTTGCGAGAGTAACGGATGTTCGCAAGACACTGACGCCTCAATTGCGTACAGATTGTGGCGAGACAGAGCTCATCCTGATCGATCTGGGGGAGGGGCACAATCGTCTGGGCGGTTCTGCCCTTGCCCAGGTTTACAAGCAGGTAGGGGATGCCGCCCCCGATATAGCAGGCGCTGAAGGCTCGGAGCGGCTCAAAGGTTTCTTTACGGCCATACAGCGCCTGAACCGTGAAGGCAGGATCATTGCCTACCACGATCGCTCTGACGGAGGGATGTTTGCCACCCTGTGCGAAATGGCCTTTGCCGGACATGCCGGCATGACCGTCAATCTGGATCAGTTATGCTTTGATTCGATCGCTGCCGATATCGATGGCAGCGAGATGCAGCCCGAAGCGCTGGGTGGAAGATTCATGACCAGCCTCATGTCGGTCCTGTTCAATGAAGAACTCGGTGCTGTCATTCAGGTAAGAACCGAGCACCGCCGGGAAGTGCTGAGTGTTTTGGCGGATGCGGGCCTGGGTGAGGCGAGTTTTGTCATCGGCAGTGTCAATGACGGGGATGAGATCCGGTTTCTGCGCAATAATAAGCCGGTATTCGCGGAGAAGCGCGTGGACCTGCATCGCGCCTGGTCGGAGACCACCTATCAGATGCAGAAGCTGCGCGACAATCCGGAATGCGCGCAGCAGGAGTACGACCGCATTCTCGATCTGCATGATCCCGGCCTGCATGCGGAACTCACCTTCGATGTGGATGAGGATATCTGCGCACCTTTCATTCAGGCAGGGGCGAAACCAAAAATAGCGGTGCTGCGCGAACAGGGCGTGAACGGTCACGTGGAAATGGCAGCCGCTTTCGATCGTGCAGGATTTGCCGTCGTTGATGTGCATATGAGCGACATCATCGAGGGGCGTGTCACCCTCAGGGATTACAAAGGCTTCACCGCGTGCGGGGGGTTTTCTTATGGGGATGTGCTGGGAGCAGGGGAAGGCTGGGCCAGTTCGATCCTGTTCAATGCGCGCGCCCGCGATGAGTTTGAGGCTTTTTTTGCGCGTGCTGATACCTTTGCCCTTGGCGTATGCAACGGCTGCCAGATGATGAGCAACCTGCATCAGATTATTCCGGGCGCCGGGCATTGGCCCAGATTTGTGAGAAACAGATCAGAGCAATTCGAGGCACGGTTTGTCATGGTCGAAGCGCAGCATAGTCCATCGCTGTTTTTCGATGGAATGGCGGGCAGCCGCATGCCCATCGCTGTTGCACATGGGGAAGGGTACGCAGAATTTGCGGATGAGAATGCTGCCTCAGCAGTTTCATCCCTGGTTGCATTGCGTTACGTGGATCATCGGAGCAAGCCGACCGAACTCTATCCCTTGAATCCGAATGGTTCTCCACAAGGTATTGCCGGCATGACAACCGCCGACGGAAGGTTCAGTGTTCTCATGCCGCATCCGGAGCGCGGGTTTCGGGCAGTGCAGCAGTCATGGCATCCCGACTGGCGCGAGGATGCGCCGTGGATGAGGATGTTCCGCAATGCGCGCAAATGGGTGGGTTAGCCGACAGGATTTCCCGGTTTCCTGATCCGGGGTTCCTTTGCCCAGGATGGGCAGTGCCTGCAGCGCGGCCATGGCGACAGCCGGCGTGCTGCGGGACCGGTATATCTGATAAGGAGTATCTGTTGAAAATTTTAAAGACTGCACCGGTTGCATTCACTTTCGTATTTCTCGTTTCCCCGCTATTCATGGGAGTTTTCCCGGATACCGCCTTCGCGCAGACCAGGCCCGCTGCGGAAAAGCACAAGGAGGATGGGGAGGCCCGCAAGGAGAGGAACAAGGAGACGAACAAGGGAGCAAACAAGGAAACAAAGGGCGGCGAGTGCGCCCCTGTGGCAGTATGGTCTGTTCCCGGTTCTGTTTCCGGTTCAAGGAAAATATCCGTTACCGATGTTATCGGCCGAGCCGCGCGGCAGGAAGTGGTGTTGCTGGGAGAAGCGCACGATAACCCTGAGCACCACCGTTGGCAGTTGCAGGCGCTGGCCGCATTGCATGCGGAGCGGCCGGACATGGTGATCGGCTTCGAGATGTTTCCGCGCAGGGTGCAGAAGGCGCTCGACCAGTGGGTTGCAGGCGAGTTGACCGAGGCCCAGTTTCTCGCTGCTTCCGAATGGAATACGGTCTGGAGCACCGATGCAGCCATGTATATGCCCCTGTTTCACTTCGCGCGCATGAATCGCGTGCCGATGGTGGCACTGAACATCGATACGCGCCTGAGGCGATCGGTTGCGACGAAGGGATTCGCGGGAGTGCCGGAGAATGAACGAGAAGGCGTGACGGCGCCGGCTGAACCGAGCAATGCATACCTCGACTACCTGCTGCCGATCTATGGCGAGCATGATCGCGCAGGCAGGAAAAAGGGGGGCGCCAGTGCAGGCCGTGACGATCCGGATTTTCGCCGCTTCGTGGAAAGTCAGCAACTGTGGGATCGGGCGATGGCGCAAGGCATCCATTCCGCATTGGACCGGCCCCAGCATCCCCTCGTTGTCGGCATCATGGGTTCCGGGCATATCAAATATGGCTACGGTGTTCCCCACCAGTTGAAGCATCTGGGGGTGGCGGAGGTAGGAATGCTGCTTCCCTGGAACAGCGGCACTTCATGTGATCTGCTTACAGCGGACATAGCGGATGCCATATTCGGAACGGCGCTGCCGCCATTGGTGGCGGATGAGCGTCCCCACCAGCGCCTGGGAATCCGCTTCGAAATGGCGCAGGACGGCGGCGCGCGCGTGCTGCAAGTGGAGAAGGGCAGTGTCGCGGAGAAAGCGGATATACGTGAAAGTGACTTGATCATCGAGGCTGCGGGCATGCCTATCAGGCAGCTCAACGATATTGTAGAAATCGTCAAGCGGCAGGCGCCGGGAACATGGCTTCCGCTGAAACTCAAGCGCGGCAGTGATACGATGGAGGCCGTCGCAAAGTTTTCTCCGCTGTCCAAACGATGAACATGATGCAAATAATAATCTCTGCAACGAGGCCGATGATGAGAGGGATGCGAAGTAGTTGCATTACAGATCCCGGAAAGGCTGTCAGGACCGTTTCGTATGCGTCGTTCCTGTATATGTCGCTCCTGATTGTTTGCATGGCAGCAATTTTGTTTTTCCCTGCTGCACAGGCGGCGGAAGCGGCGGAATCGGGTTCCGGTCAGGAAGCTTCTCATGTCGATTCTCCGGTTGTCGATTCCCGGGTCCGTTATGACATCAGCGTTCACATCGATCCGGTGGAGCGCACTCTCAGGGGACGCAGCGTGATCACCGCGAATACCCCGGAAGAGCTGACACTCGTGATAGGCCGCCGTTTCGAAGTGCTGAAGGCGCGGGTGGATGACGAGCAGATCGGCTCGTCTGCGACCGTGGGAGCGATGCGAGCCTGGCGTATTCCAGGGGAAGAGAAGCTTCCCCGCCGCATAGAAATAGAGTGGCGGGGGGAACTGTCTCCGCTGGATACCTCACTCGATCACCGCCAGACACTGGGGCAGAACGAGCCTGTCAGTGGCGAATCAGGCACGTTCCTGCCTGATTCGAGCGGCTGGTACCCCTATCTTGCAGGTGAACTCGCCAGCTATGACTTAAGCATGGAGCTCCCGTCCGGCCAACGGGGCCTGGTTGCAGGACGCCTCATGGAGGAATCGGAATTGCCGCAGGGATATCGCGCACGTTTTGAATTTCCCGCTCCGACCGGCGGGATCGATCTCATGGCCGGTCCCTACATTGTCGAAACCCGAACGATCCGCAGTGCAGGGGGCAAGCCCATCGTGCTGCGAACCTATTTCCATCGGGAGGTCGCGGACCTTGCAGGAGAGTACCTCGATTCGGTCAAGGGGTATATCGATCTTTATGAATCCTGGATCGGCACCTATCCATTCACGGAGTTCAGCATCGTCTCCAGCCCGACACCGACGGGTTTTGGCATGCCCACGCTCACCTATCTCGGTCTGGAGGTACTGCGTCTGCCTTTCATTCGCGCAACTTCCCTGGGTCATGAGGTATTGCACAACTGGTGGGGAAACGGCGTGTATCCTGATTATGCAAAAGGCAACTGGTCGGAAGGATTGACCACCTTTATGGCCGATTATGCATATAAAGAGCGGGAGAGCGATGCGGCGGCGCGGGAAATGCGGCAGGGCTGGCTGCGTGATTTTGCCGCACTATCGCCCAGTCAGTATGCGCCGTTGACGAGCTTTACCTCCCGCACGCACGGAGCTTCGCAAATCGTCGGCTACAACAAGGCCGCCATGGTATTTTTGATGCTGCGCGACCTGCTCGGGCGGGAAACTTTCGATCGCGCACTCCAGACATTCTGGCGCGAGCAGCGCTTTCGCGTTGCATCATGGGAGGATCTGGAGCGCGCCTTTGAGAATGCTTCCGGCCGGAACCTGCACATATTCTTCGATCAATGGCTTACCCGCCCGGGTGCGCCGGCGGTGCGATTGACGGAAGCGGTGCGGGTGAAGGCAAAGGGGGAAAACCATCATGTTTCCGTCACGCTCGAGCAACCGGAGCCCGCATATCGGCTGCGCGTACCGGTTGCCGTCCGTACCCAGCAAGGCGAGGAAATTCGCACCGTCGATCTCGAGAACACGCGGCAGGTGTTTTCCATCGAGACTGGCGCCCCTCCGCTGGAAGTGATACTCGATCCCGATCTCCGCCTGTTCCGGCATTTGATGCCGCAGGAGGCGACCCCGATCCTGCGACAGGTGATGGTGAACAAGACAACGGTAACCGTTTTACTGCCGGAAAGCGGGCCCGCGCGCGATGCAGCAGAGGTGCTGGCGACCAGGCTTCAACATCGCGCGCCGAAACTGATTCCGGGTACGGACAATATGCCGGCCACGCCCACCCTGGTGATAGGTCTCCAGAACCAGGTGGATGCGTGGCTTGCGCGGCACGAGCTGCGCAGGCCGGAGGATATGAAGGGTAAAGGCTCGGCCCAGGCCTGGACTACGCGACTATCCGACGGTGCCACGCTTGCAGTCGTCTCCGCACGCGACATCGAATCACTGACGGCGTTGACCCGACCGCTGCCGCACTATGGCCGCCAGAGCTATGTCGTGTTCGAGGGCGCGAAAGCGGTCAGCCGGGGCACATGGCCTACCCGTCCACAGGCGGTGAAACTCGATTGAGAGAGCGCGATTTCCTCTTTGGCAGATTTTTTTTCGTTTTACCTTGGCATCCCCAAATGGACCAGGATTGCATCCTCTACCGCCAGCATATCGGTCTTTGACAGGACGCCAAGCTGATTTTTCAGACGGGCCTTATCGGAAGCCATGATCTGGTCTGCCATTACCTTCCCTGGTCTTCCATTAATCGTTACTAACGCCTCACCCGGATATTGGCGTTCCGTACTGCTGGTAAGAGGAACCACCACGACCCGCGTCAGATTACGGTTCGCCGCATCATTGCTGATAATGACGGCTGGACGGGTCTTACGAATCTCGCTTCCAACAGCCGGGTCAAATTCAACCCACCAGACTTCACCGCGCTTCATCAGAGATATCTTTAACAAGGGCATTGCTCCATTCCCTTGCTTCCATCTCACGTTCCTCGTCGGCAGCCATTGCTCGATACCCGTCGTCCAAGGAAGTACCGAGAACATGCGGTCTTACCAGGTCTTCGATGAACTGACTGATGCGGCGCTTGCCCACTGTCCGATACAGCCCCTCATACACGGCTTCATCCAGAGTAATCGTCATTCGTTTATGCATGGTCGCGCTTCGCTTTTAAATGTCCTATTTAAAAGTAATAATACGTTATGCGTATACGTGTTAATATTAACACAGAATATGCGTCATTCGCACCTTTATTTCCGAGCGCGCATCGCTTTGCAAAAAACCCTGTCCGGATATCCAACTAGGGACTTTAAAGCTGGTTCTTGTTAGAATAATAAAGATTTACATAATTACCTGGAGTATTTGATGGCTGTCGAGCGAACCCTGTCTATCATCAAGCCGGATGCAGTGGCAAAAAATATAATAGGAGAAATTTACTCCCGTTTTGAACGGAACGGACTGAAAATAGTCGCATCACGGATGCTGCGCTTATCCCAGGCTGATGCTGAGGGTTTTTACGCGGTCCACCGGGAGCGGCCATTCTTCAATGATCTGGTCAGATTCATGATTTCCGGTCCGGTTGTGGTGCAGGTGCTGGAAGGTGAGGATGCCATCAGAAAAAACCGGGATCTGATGGGGGCGACCGATCCGAGGAAGGCTGAAAAGGGGACGATTCGGGCAGATTTTGCCGAGAGTATCGATGCGAACGCTGTGCATGGCTCGGATGCGCCCGAAACCGCGGCAGTTGAAATCGCCTATTTTTTTCCGGAACTCAACATTTATTCGCGATAAGGAGGATCACGGCTCAGGTATGAGCACCAATCTTCTGGATTTCGATGCGAAAGGGCTTACCGGCTTTTGTGCGGAAATCGGTGAGAAGCCGTTCCGCGCCCGCCAATTGCTGCGCTGGATACATCGGGCCGGTGAAGCCGATTTCGATGCCATGAGCGACCTCGCGAAAGGATTGCGGGAAAAGCTGTCTGCTGCCGCGGTGATAGAACCCCCGAAAGTTATCAGCGATCATACCGCTTCCGATGGTACTCGCAAATGGCTGCTGTCGGTCGGCGCGGGCAATGGAATCGAAACAGTTTATATACCGGAAACGAGCCGGGGGACACTGTGTATTTCCAGTCAGGTAGGGTGTGCGCTCGCGTGCGCATTTTGTTCCACCGGGAGGCAGGGGTTCAACCGGAATCTGACAGTGGCGGAAATCATCGGCCAATTGTGGTGGGCGAATAAAGCGCTAACGGAAACGGGCACGAGCGAAGCCGGACGCGAGCGGCCCATCACCAATATAGTCATGATGGGGATGGGGGAGCCGCTGACAAATTTCGAGAATGTAGTGACATCGCTCGACCTGATGCTGGACGACAACGCCTATGGCTTATCACGGCGCCGGGTGACCGTGAGCACGTCGGGAATAATTCCGGCCATGGACCGTCTCCGCGAGCGTTGCCCGGTAGCGCTGGCGGTATCCCTGCATGCCTCCAATGATGCCTTGCGCGATCAATTGGTGCCGATCAACCGGAAATACCCGATCAGGGAACTGCTGGCTGCATGCGAGCGCTATCTTCAATCCGCGCCACGAGATTTCATCACTTTTGAGTATGTCATGCTGGATGGCGTCAACGACAGCGTGGCGCAAGCGCGTGAATTGGTGCAACTGGTAAGGGACATTCCCTGCAAGTTCAACCTGATTCCGTTCAATCCTTTTCCTGATTCAGGTTTCAGGCGTTCTTCCGCAAACGCCGTATCCCGCTTTCGCGATGTGTTGATGGAGGCAGGACTGGTGACTACGGTACGCAAGACGCGAGGGGATGATATTGCCGCGGCCTGCGGTCAGCTCGCGGGAAAAGTCCTCGACAAGACACGGCGGGCTCACCGTAGCATTGCGGAAGCAGCTGAATGAGGCAGGTTCGGACGTATTTTTCCGAGTGGAAACTACAGCTGGAGACGTGAAGGCGTAAAAGCGATTTGCGGATGTGAAGCGGCAGGTAACATGAGGATGGGGTGAGGGAATGGAAGCTCCTGAAAGTAGCGACATCGAGCAGCATGAGGAACCGAAACAGGCCGGAGAGCGGGTCGGTCAGGTGCTGCGTGCCGCCCGGCTGGAACGCGGCCTGGATATCGAGGACGTTGCGCGGCAGTTACGCTTTGCGCCGCGGCAGGTGACGGCGCTCGAAGAGGATGAATACGATAAGCTTGCCGGCGGTCCTTTCCTGCGCGGCTTCGTGCGCAATTATGCCAAATTGCTGCAACTGGATGAGGCGCCGTTATTGAAATTGCTTGAACAGTCGGTTCCTCCTCCGACTGCGCACGTGGGGCGGCCTCCAAGCGAGGAGATCCCTTTCCCCTCCGGAATGGAGTATCTGAAACGCAACGTGCTTATCGGCGGAGGAGTTATCCTGGCGATCATCCTGCTAGGTTACGCGATCTATAGCGGTGACGAGGCTCCGGTTGCCAAGCAGCCCGGCATGGCAATGGAATCGGAGAAAGACACCGGGCAGCCGACTGTTTCATTCCCGTTTGCACAGCAGGCGCCCACCGCAGAAGTGCCGGAATCTCAGGCTCCCGCACCTTTCGCACCTTCCGCACTTGCTCCCGATATGGCTTCCCAGCCAGAGCCGGATATTGCCGCGCTCCAGGAGACGACACCCTCTGTGGATACGGGCAGAGAGCAGGACGCCGCGGCTTCCGCTCATAAAGACGAGACTGCCGGGAGCGGTACCGAAGCTTCGGTAGGGGAACCTCTCACGCTGCCTCCTGCGCCACCGCTGCCACCACCGGTGCCAACGCCTTCCGCGGCATCGGCAGTTCCAGGTGGGGAGCCTCCCAAGGTCGCAGTTGCCCCAAAGCCACCTCAGGCCGCAACTGCTCCGGAGCCTCCCAAGGTCCCAGCCGCTCCCAAGCCATCTCATGACGCGGTCGCTCCCAAGCCACCTCAGGCCGCAGCTGCTCCAAAGCCATCTCATGACGCGGTTGCTTCGAAGCCGTCTCAGGTCGCAGCTGCTCCGAAGCAGCCTCAGGCCGCAGCTGCTCTGAAGCCGGGTCCTGGGGAAGCTGGAATTCATCTGACGTTTGCCGGGGAATCGTGGGTGCAAGTCAAGGATGGCAGCGGTAAATTGCTTCTCTCAAGAGACAATCCTCCTGGCAGCGAGCAGGTGCTGCGTGGCAAGCCGCCCTATTCCCTCATGATCGGAAACCCGGGTCAGGTCAAGCTTGTCTACAATAACAGACCGGTCGATCTCTCGACTTTCGCCAAACTCCCCGGTGGAATCGCACATCTCGTGCTCGAATAGATTTCAATTTCAACACGGCATCTCATATTCATCATGTCTATGGCTCAAAGTGTTTTTCCTCCACGCCGGAACAGCGTGGGCGTTCAGGTAGGTTCGACCCGGATCGGTGGAGGCGCGCCCATCGTGGTGCAATCCATGACCAATACCGATACGGAAGATGAAATCGCCACTACTGTGCAAGTGGCGCAGCTTGCGCGTGCCGGGTCTGAACTCGTGCGCATCACCGTCAATACGGCCGAAGCCGCCAAGGCGGTGCCGGGCATCAGGGCACGCCTCGACGACATGGGTTGTCACGTTCCCCTGATAGGCGATTTTCACTTCAATGGCCATAAACTGGTGACAGAGTATCCCGGTTGCGCACGCGCGCTGGCGAAATACCGTATCAATCCGGGTAATGTCGGGCATGGAAAGAAACGCGACGAACAGTTTTCCATTCTGATCGAAGCAGCCTGCAAGTATGAAAAACCGGTGCGCATCGGGGTCAACTGGGGAAGCCTCGATCCCGAGCTGCTGGCGCGCATGATGGACGAGAATGCCCGCTCCGGAGACCCGAAGGATGCTTCCGCGGTAATGTACGAAGCCTTGATTACCTCTGCGCTTCAAAGTGCTGAGCGCGCGGAGGAGATCGGTCTGGGCCGTGACAGAATCATATTGTCATGCAAGATGAGCGGGGTGAGAGACCTCATTACCGTTTATCGTGCCCTTGCATCCCGCTGCGACTATGCGCTGCACCTTGGGCTCACCGAGGCGGGCATGGGTTCGAAGGGGATCGTTGCTTCCACGGCGGCGCTGTCGGTACTGCTTCTCGAAGGTATCGGCGATACGATACGCATATCGTTGACGCCCGAGCCAGGAGGCGACCGCTCGCGCGAAGTGATCGTGGCCCAGGAGATACTGCAAACCACTGGTCTGCGCGCTTTTGTGCCTCTGGTTGCCGCCTGTCCCGGCTGCGGCCGTACCACCAGCACCTATTTTCAGGAACTGGCGGAAAGCATCCAGGGCTACGTGCGCGACCAGATGCTGGTATGGCGCGAGGAATACGAAGGCGTGGAAAATATGACACTCGCTGTGATGGGCTGCGTGGTCAACGGACCCGGCGAAAGCAAGCATGCCAATATCGGCATCAGCCTGCCAGGCTCGGGGGAACGGCCGGTGGCGCCGGTATTCGTGGACGGTCAGAAGTCTGTAACGCTGAAGGGCGACAATATCGCAGGGGAGTTTCGCCAGATAGTCGATGAATATGTGCAGATGAAATACCCGAAGAAAGCAGTCGATGCCCACTAGGGGGATTCAGGCCGTACGCGGGATGAACGACATCCTGCCTGATCAGATTTACCGGTGGGAGTTCTTCGAGCAGAGTGTCCGCGACTGGATGGCGGCTTATGGTTACCGCAATATCCGCATGCCGATAGTCGAGCAGACCGACCTGTTCGTGCGTTCCATCGGCGCGGTTACAGACATCGTCGAGAAAGAGATGTACACCTTCGTGGATCATCTCAACGGCGAGAGCCTGACCCTGCGGCCGGAAGGAACCGCGTCCTGCGTGCGTGCGGCCCTTGAGCATAACCTGCTCTACTCCGGTCCGCAACGGCTGTATTATTCGGGCGCGATGTTCCGCCACGAGCGTCCGCAAAAAGGACGTTACCGGCAATTCCACCAGGTCGGCGCCGAGGCCCTGGGATATGCCGGCCCCGATATCGATGCCGAGCTTATCATCATGTGCGCCGACTTGTGGAAGCGGCTCGGCGTTTCCGGGGTGCGGCTCGAAATCGGGACGCTTGGCAGCGCGGGGTCACGCTCCGTGCATCGCACCCGCCTGATCGGCTACCTGCAGCGGCATCTAGGCAAGCTGGATGAGGATGCATCCAGGCGCCTGCACAGCAATCCCCTGCGCATACTCGACAGCAAGAATGCCGGGATGAGAGAGATTATCGAGGGTGCTCCGCGGTTACTGGATGACCTGGACGAGGACTCTCTCATTCATTTTGAAGGTTTGCAGCAAATCCTGCGCGAACAGGGGATCGACTTCGAGATCAACCCGCGGCTGGTGCGGGGGCTGGATTATTATAATCGCACCGTATTCGAGTGGGTCACCGACAAGCTGGGAGCGCAGGGAACCGTCTGCGCAGGCGGACGTTATGACGGACTGGTAGAACAGATTGGCGGCAAGCCTACTCCCGCATGCGGATTCGCCCTGGGAGTGGAACGGGTGCTAGCACTGATGATGGACAGCGCCATCCCTCAGGCCTTTCCCGATGTCTACGTGATTCACAAGGGCGAGACTGCGACAGGCTTTGCCTGGAAAACGGCAAGACACCTGCGGGATCATGGATTCCACGCAATTCTGCATTGCGGAGAGGGCAGCTTCAAGGCACAGATGAGAAAGGCCGACGCCAGCGGGGCGCGTTTTGCGGTCATCATCGGAGATGATGAAGCGCAAGCCGGTGAAATAAGCATCAAGCCGCTGCGGGAAGCGGCCGATCAGGTCCGGGTGGGGCTTGCGGAAGTTGCCCACCTGTTGAAAAGGGCCTGATCAGAAGCATTCAATTCAACTCGGGAAGGTAAATGGCAACATATAATCCGGAAGAACAGGAAAACATAGACCAGTTGAAAGCCTGGTGGAACACGTATGGCACGCTGGTGATTGTGATTGTCGCAGTTTTTATCGCAGGTATCGGCGGCGCGCAGGCATGGAACTACTACAAGAAGCAGAGAACCGAGCAGGCCCTGGAATTGTATGATTCCGTGCTACAGGTTCAAGGAAGTGGCGATGCAAAAAAAATCAGCGATGCTGCCGGTCTGGTGATGGAAAGCTTTCCGAGTAGCGGTTACGCGTCGCGTGCGGCATTGATATCGGCCCAGGCCAGCTTCAACGCCGGAGATTTGCAGAACACGAAAAATCGCCTGCAATGGGTGCTCGACAATTCCGGGGAAGAAGAGCTGAAAGACATGGCGCGGTTACGTTTGACGGGTGTATTGCTGGATGAGAAAAAATACGACGAGGCGCTGCGCCTGCTTGAAACCAGCCATGGGGAATCCTTCGACGGACTCTATGCCGATCGCCGGGGCGATGTGCTGGCGGCCACGGGGAAAGTTGGGGAAGCCCGGACTGCTTATCAAACGGCGCTTGCCAGGATAAGCGCCGGCGGCACTTACCATGATATGGTGCAGATGAAGCTGGATGCGCTGCCAGGCGCCAAATAGTTACAGTTAGTTACAGTTTCGATATAAACCGGATAAGCCGGTGCGAGTTCGCCAGTCCTCGCAGCTTGCTGCAACCGGTCCATTCGGGAAGCCGCCCTCTTAACCTGATATGTCCTGATATGCCTTGATCGGCTCGTTGATTTTTTCGCAACTACTCCATCTCATAAACTGGAAAATGCGCGCAAGCAAAGCGTCAGCCGATGAGTTGCTGAATGTGTTTCCCATGCCTGCGGATACGCCGGGAAGCGCTACGGCCAGCGCCAGTGGGGGCCACAGGGAAATATCACTCCCGGGAGACTCGCGCCTGTCTCACCTGGCGGGTAGCGCATTCTGGCGCTACGTTCTATTGCTCGTATCGTCCTTCACGCTTTCCGGATGTGCAGGCATGGTAGACATGGTGCGCGATGTGAGCCGCAGCCTCGCGGATATCGATGTATCTGGGCTTACGGATCTTTTCGGACCGGGTGAGGTTCAAATGAGCCCGGAGCAGATCGCACAACTGGAGGTGATACCCAGCACGCGCCCCGGCTGGGAGGCGGGCGTCGAGGAAAGTCCGGCGACTGTATTTCTGCCAGTTTTCGGCGATGGCGCGGTCTACGCGGGAGGACCGGATGGCCGTCTTGTGCGTTTCGACGCAGTTTCAGGCAAGGCTTCAGGCGTCATCGACACCAAACATCCCCTCGCGGGTGGAATCGGCGCGGGAGATGGGATGCTGCTGGTCGGTACTTTCAAGGGGGAAGTGCTGGCTTTTGACGAGAAAAGCGGCAAATCGAAGTGGATCGCGAATCTGTCAACCGAAGTGCTGAGCCCGCCGCATGCCGGAATGGGCGTGGTAGTCGTTCGCACGGGAGACGGCCGTATATACGGTTTGGATAGCGAGAGCGGCAAGCGCAAGTGGGTTTATCAGGGCGCTACTCCATCCCTGACAGTACGGAGTTTCGCTGGCGCACTGATTGCCGATGACAGGGTATATGCCGGTTTTGCCGGAGGCAGGCTCGTGGCGCTGAATCTTTCGAACGGCAGTCTGGTTTGGGAGGCAATGGTATCACGGCCCAGAGGCGCCACCGAACTTGAACGAATTTCGGATGTTACCAGTTTGCCCGTTCTGGATGAGCAGCAGGTGTGCGCTGTTGCCTACCAGGGGCGTATCGCCTGCTTCGAGCTTACAGCCGGTAACCAGATCTGGGCCCGGGATGTATCCAGCAATGCCGGTTTGGCAATGGATGACCATTACGTTTATGTGAGCGAGAACAGGGGTGGAGTAGTGGCTTACGACAAAAGGGATGGCACCAGCGTATGGGCGCAGGACCTGCTCAACGGGCTCAAGTTATCCGCTCCGCTGGCGCACGGCGCTCGTATCGTGGTGGGAGATTCTCAAGGTTATGTAAATTTCATCAGGAAGGACAATGGCGCCATTATTGCGCGGTCCGGAACCGACGAAGGCGCTATTACCGCCCGTCCCATATCCTTGCCCAATGGTATCGCGGTGCAAACCCGGAAAGGCGGAATTTTCGCCTTCGGTGCCTAGATGTGTGCCTAGCTGTGCCTAGTCGGGTGCCTAGCTGTGTGCCTGGTCACTCGTGTCAGAAAATTCACCCTCTGAGGAACATGCAGGGTAATCTGTCGGAATCTGCTGCTCCACGCTTCAAGTCCGCTTCCTTTGCATGCCTGGTATCGCAGCCCAGGCCCCTGTTTTAGACTAAACCTGAAATCATGAAATCCACCCTCGTACTGGTAGGGCGATCCAACGTCGGCAAGTCCACGCTCTTTAACCGCCTGACACGCAGTCGCGACGCGCTCGTGGCCGACATGCCGGGGTTGACGCGCGACCGTCATTACGGACACGGCAGGCTGGGCGACAAGCCCTATCTCGTGGTCGATACCGGAGGCTTCGAGCCCATGGCGACGGAAGGCATCCTGCACGAGATGGCGAAGCAGACGCTGCAGGCAATTGACGAGGCTGACATCGTGCTCTTCATCGTGGACGGTCGCAGCGGTTTGACGGCTCAGGACAGAGTTGTCGCCGAGCAGCTTCGCAGATCGGGTCGCCGAACCCTGCTGGCGGTAAACAAGACCGAAGGCATGGCTGCTTCTGTCGTTACTGCGGAGTTTCACGAACTGGGGCTGGGTGAGCCTTGGGCAATTTCCGCCGCACATGGCGACAATGTGAATGAACTGGTGGCGCTGGCGCTTCAGGATCTTCCCGAGGAACCGGAGCAGGAAAGAAAAGACGAGCATCCGAAAATCGCTATCGTGGGTCGTCCGAATGTGGGGAAATCAACGCTCGTGAACACCTTGCTGGGAGAGGAGCGTGTCATCGCGTTTGATCAGCCGGGGACCACGCGTGACAGCATCCATATCGATTTTGAGCGGAATGGGCGCACTTATACCCTGATCGATACAGCCGGTTTGCGCCGCCGCGGCAAGGTGCAGGAGGCCGTGGAAAAGTTTTCCGTGGTGAAAACCCTGCAGGCGATAGAAGACGCCAACGTGGTGATACTGGTGCTGGATGGGCGCAGTGAGATTTCGGATCAGGATGCGCACATTGCCGGATTCATCCTGGAAGCGGGACGGGCACTGGTGCTGGCTGTGAACAAGTGGGACAGCCTGGATGAGTACCAGCGCGACATGATCAAGCGCGATATCAGCCGTAAATTGCCGTTTCTGCAGAATTTCGCCCGGTTTCACTACATCTCGGCGCTACATGGCACTGGCACGAAAGGGCTGCTGCCCTCTGTCGATGCCGCCTATAGCGCCGCTATGGCTCATCTGCCCACCCCCAGGCTTACTCGCACGCTATTGGCCGCCGTGGAGAAGCAGCCGCCCCCACGCGTCGGTGTATCGCGCCCCAAGCTGCGCTATGCCCATCAGGGTGGTTCGAATCCGCCGTTGATTGTCATCCATGGCAATGCCCTCGACGCCGTACCACAGACCTATCAGCGTTATCTGGAAAATACATTTCGCGAAACCTTCGAGTTGGAAGGAACGCCGTTACGGATAGAGTTCAGGACAGGCCGCAATCCCTACGCGGGAAAGAGTCCCGCTCCACTCAGCGAAGCCGAGGCAAAACGGGCCCATCGCCGCCGACGCTACGGGCGGAAGAAGTATGGATAATGGACCCCTCTCCCACACGTGGGAGAGGGGTCAGGGGGAGAGGGCAACGGGGAGAAGATTCCTTAATGCAATATCCGCGGCACGCTCAGAATGAACTCCGGAATGGGTGCGTCGAAGCGCAGCCCATCCTCGGCCACCATCTGGTAGCTGCCTTTCATTGAGCCTACCGGTGTCGAGATGGCCGTGCCGCTCGTGTATTCATAGCTGTCTCCCGGCTTCAGCAGCGGTTGCTCCCCCACCACTCCCAGACCTCTTACCTCCTGTACGCCACCCGTACCATCAGCGATGACCCAGTGCCGGCTGATGAGCTGAGCGGTGACTGTACCGGTGTTGGAAAGAACGATCGTATAGGCGAATACATAGCGGTCCAGCGTCTCGTCCGATTGTTCCGGAAGATAGGTGGTATGAACCTTTACCGCGATCTCGTATCTTTTTCCTTCAGCCATACTGGCATTGCACACTATTTTCCGGTTCAGGGCAAGGGCAGCAGGCCGCAAAATCATTGGAAGGATTCTTCAGGACTGCAGGAGATCGTGACCAGGAACAGCAGCTTTCAAGGCCGATGCCACTAACGCCGCAAGGCAATTTACGGTTAAAATTGAGTTTTTTCGATCATCACAAGGACGCCCTTCATGGCCAATTATCGCATTGCTCCAAGCATTTTATCTGCAAACTTTGCCAAGCTGGGCGAGGAAGTTTCCGCAGTTATCGATTCCGGCGCGGATTTTATCCATTTCGATGTGATGGATAATCATTATGTACCCAACCTGACCATCGGGCCTCTTGTGTGCGAGGCCATTCGGCCGGTAACCGACGCGATTATCGACGTGCACCTGATGGTCGAACCGGTTGACCGTATCGTTCCGGATTTCGCAAAAGCGGGAGCCAATATCATTTCCTTTCATCCGGAGGCAACGCGTCATATCGATCGCACCATCGGGCTCATCAAGGAACAGGGATGCATGGCAGGACTCGTTTTCAATCCCGCCACGCCGTTGAATTATCTTGATCACGTTCTCGACAAGCTGGACCTGGTACTGATCATGTCTGTCAATCCTGGCTTCGGGGGACAGAAATTCATTCCGGAAGCGCTGCCGAAGCTGCGGGAAGTGCGAAAACGTATCGATGAGAGCGGCAGGAACATACTGCTGGAAATCGACGGCGGCGTGAAAGTGGATAACATCGCGGAAATTGCGCGCGCTGGAGCGGATACTTTCGTTGCCGGTTCCGCAATTTACAGCGCAGGGAAGGACAGCGATCCCCACCGTTATGACACGATCGTCTCAGCCCTGCGAGCGGAACTGAAGAAGGTTTGAGCAGGTCTGCGAGCAGGCTCCCGAAGTCTGGAGCGATCCGTCTGGAAAGTTCCCCCGTCGCTCATACGAACGAGCCGGTATTATTTTTCAATGAATATGGATAACACGACGTGAACCAAAGCTTCTCTCCTCTTGCACGTGCTTCTGCCTCTGATACGCACTTTCCCCTGCCGATCAAGGCAGTCATGATCGATCTCGACGGCACCTTGCTCGATACGGCGCCTGATCTTGCCACCGCTGCCAATATGATGCTGAAGGAACTGGGGAAAGCCGAGCTTCCGCTGGAAACCATCCAATCCTACATTGGCAAAGGGATAGAAAAACTGGTGAAGCGCTCGCTCACCGGCGACCTCGATGGCGAGCCCGATGCAGACCTTTTGCAGCGCGCAATGCCGCTGTATGAGCAGAGCTACGAAAAAACGCTGTATGTGGATACGCGCGCGTATCCCGGTGTGCGCGAGGGATTGAACGCCTTGCGCGCAGGCGGCTTCCGGCTCGCTTGCGTGACCAACAAGGCAGAGGCTTTTACCTTGCCGCTGCTTGGTGCGGCGGAATTGCTGGACTACTTCGATATCGTGGTTTCGGGCGATAGTCTGCCGAAAAAGAAGCCGGACCCGATGCCTTTGCTGCACGCTTGTGAACGCTTCGAAATCGGGCCCCATGAGATGCTGCTGGTCGGGGATTCGCTGAACGATGCCCAGGCTGCGCGCGCGGCGGGTTGTCACGTCTTTTGTGTCCCCTATGGATACAACGAAGGGCGCGACGTGTACGAACTTGATTGTGATGCAATCGTCCCATCGTTATACGAGGCAACAAAGCTGATCCAGAAATCGTCATGAGCAACGGAAAAACAGAAAAGGAAAGATATGCAACCCGGGGGTGGTGCTACTGGCACTGTGGGGGTTGGCGTTGGCGGTTCGATAGACATTGATCCGGCCCGCGGTATTTTTTCATTTTCTGTTTTTTTGGAGTCTGAATCATGACGGAAGCAGAATTTCATGCTCTGGCGGCAAAGGGCTACACCCACATTCCTGTCGTCCTCGAAACTTTTGCCGATCTTGACACTCCGCTTTCAGTTTATCTGAAGCTGGCGAATGGACCTTATTCCTATCTGCTGGAATCCGTCCAGGGTGGAGAGCGTTTTGGGCGTTATTCAGTTATCGGCTTACCCGCCCGCAGTCGAATCGAGGTGCGCGGCAACAATGTCAACGTAATCGACGCCAGTACCACGCAGGTATTCCAGTCGGAAGATCCTCTTGCTTTCGTTCAATCCTATCTGGCGTGCTTCAGGGCAGCGCCTTATCCCGGCTTGCCGCGCTTTTGCGGCGGTCTCGCGGGTTACTTTGCGTACGATACGGTGCGTTATATTGAGCGTAGGCTCGCCGACGAGCGCGCACCCAGGCTACCCGATACATTGAATACGCCCGACATCCTGCTGCTGGTTTCGGAGGAGCTGGCGGTAGTGGATAATCTTTCCGGCAAGCTCTACCTCATCGTATACGGGGAAACCGCCCAGAAGGGCGCGTATTCCAGCGCCCGGAAACGATTGAAAGAACTGCTGGGATATCTCCGGGAACCATTGCGGATTCCATTGGAAACGCCGTGTGAATCGGGTGCGCCCGTTTCGGAGTTCGCGGAGGCGGATTTTATCTCGGCGGTGGAGCGGGCCAAGCGCTACATTTTTGATGGCGATATCATGCAGGTGGTGCTGTCGCAGCGCACCAGCAAACCGTATGGCGCCTCGCCGCTCGCCCTGTACCGCGCGTTGCGCAGCCTCAATCCTTCTCCCTACATGTTTTATTACCACCTCGGCAGCTTTTACGTGGTGGGCGCCTCGCCTGAAATCCTCGTGCGGCTCGAGGGTGAAACGGTTACGGTACGTCCGATCGCGGGAACCCGTCCACGTGGCAAGACTATGATAGAAGACGCTGCGCTGGCGGCTGATCTGCTCGCTGACCCGAAAGAGCGGGCGGAGCACGTAATGCTGATGGACCTGGGGCGCAACGATGCAGGACGCGTGGCGCAGATCGGAACGGTAAAGGTGACAGAGAACATGCGCATCGAGCACTACTCGCACGTCATGCACATTGTTTCCAATGTCGAAGCCCGACTCAAGCCTGGCCTCAATGCGATGGATGTGCTGCGCGCCACCTTTCCGGCGGGGACCGTGAGCGGCGCGCCGAAGGTGCGGGCAATGGAAATCATCGATGAGCTGGAAGTCTCGAAACGTGGAATATATGCGGGTGCAGTCGGATATCTTGGGTTCAACGGGGATATGGATCTGGCTATCGCCATCCGCACCGGCGTGATCAAGGACGGCAAGCTGCATGTCCAGGCGGGCGCGGGGATCGTGGCCGATTCAGTTCCTCAAAGCGAATGGGCGGAGACGCAAAACAAGGCAAGGGCGCTGCTGCGCGCAGCGGAGATTGCAGAGAGCGGGTTGGATAGCAGGATCGAGTGAAAAGCAAGTGTTAACAGGCTCTGGTTTCAGCCATGAATATCTGCTACCTGGGCCCAAATCTAAGATCCCTATCCTCCGATCGATTAAAGGCGCTTTGCATTCATGTCCAGCAGGGCATTATGAAGCGCATCGGAGGGCGTTGGGCTGGCTACTCCGGCTTCCCGGGCACGATTTCGCCGATAAACGACTATCGCCCCTCATGGACCCAATCGAGCAGCGCATCCATCGCAGCCTGTCCGTTCTCTGCGCGCGAGTGGTTGATGAAAAAAACCACGACCGAGCGCCTGCCTGACCTGTCGCGCACATAACCCGCCATGGTCTTTACCCCCTCCAGCAGGCCGGTCTTGATATGGGCTTGGCCAGCAGCGGCGCTGCGGTTCAGCCTTTTCTTCATGGTGCCGTCCACTGCGGCAATGGGCAGGGAGGAGATAAATTCGGGCATGACAGGGCTCTGGAATGCGGCGAGCAGCAGTTTACCCATGTGGCTGGCGCTGATGCGTTCATTCCGTGACAGGCCAGACCCGTTTTCCAGGATCAGTTCGGGAAAGATCAGTTGGCGGGAAGCGAGCCATTGCCGCATGGCCTTTTCCGATCTGGCGAGGGTTGCGCGGGACTGGCCGGTGTTTTCCCCGGTTCCATCCAGGGAAGGTATTGTCCCATTTTCAGCGGCTCGGCCATTCCCGTAGCTGAGGTTGAAGGAAGCCGGCATTACTTGCGGTTCCCTGAATGGTTCGCTGCTCAGCCCCAGGGTGAGATAGAGCTGCCGCGCGGCGGTATTGTTGCTGAATTTGTTGATATCGCGCACGATATCCGCCAGTGGAGGAGACTGGTGGGTTTCCAGCGGAACAGTTCCTCCCGGGGCGGCGCTCCTGCGCACAGTGCCGCGCAGAACACCCCCTTGCTGCTCCCACAATTGCCTGAACAGGTCGAAGGTATAGCGGGCAGTGTCGTGAACACTGAGGAACAGGGTTTTTTCGCCGCACCCGAAGGCATAGCTGCCCTTGAGCATCACGGACACGCGGCTGTCGAGGCCGGGCGCGGACTGAATATCCGTGCCAAGGGCGTCCTTCCAGTCATTGCACGCACCGTTGGTGAGCGTCAGGCTGTTTTTGAGGTCGAGAGAGGGCAGCAGGGGGTCCACCACAATGCGCACGCTCCTGCTTTCCGGCTGCGGCAGCAGCCGCAGCGCAAGCGTCCGGTAATTCACCATCAGCGCCTCGGGGAGGACGTTGTATGCGCGATAGGGCTTGCCGTCGAAGGCGGCGGGGTCGCTCCCGGGGAGATCGAAATGGCTGCTGTCTAGCACCAAGTCGCCGGTGATCTCGCGCAATCCGGTCTGGCGCAGCCGTCGGGTGAGCAGCCAGAAGTTCTCCAGATTCAGCCTCGGATCGCCGTAGCCCTTGATGACCAGATTACCATGAAGCGCATCATCCCGCATGATGCCATCCGCGTATAGTTCCGTCTTCCAGGCGTACGCGGGACCCAGTAGTTCCAGTCCGGCGAATGTGGTCAGAAGCTTCATCACCGAGGCCGGGCTCATGCCGACACCGGCATTGACAGCCAGCAGCGGCTGTCCTGCGCCGGTTTCATGCACATAAATGCCGACGGCGGACCGGGGGATGCCCGCCTGCGCGAGCGCATGTTTTACCGCGGGAGGCAGGTCGAGCGCCAGACCCGGCAGCGGCAGGAAGACAAGCAGGCTGCATAATACCCACTTTACTGCCCGTGATAACGGTGCGCGATGCGAGTTTGTCAGTGAGTTTCCGGGAGAGTTTCCGGACGAGTTTCCGATCAGATTTTTCTGCGGGTTCCCGCTGAGGTTTTCCAGGGAGTTTTCCAGCGGGTTTTCCAAGGGTGTAAGCAGGGACATGCTAGGTCTCAACGGTTGCGGATTGGACAGGAATACTTGCATTCCAGTTTAGTTTCTGTCGGATGGCGTCAGCCAGAATGGCGCAAGTCAAAGGTTTCCTGTGAACGAGGAAAGTCTGACCGGAAAGCCAGACCGGAAGTCTGATCATGAGGAGCGCAGAAGTGGCCCAGCCAGGTGAGAAGGTCCGCCTGGTCCTGCCGCGCCGGGAAAGGTCAGCCGCATCGAGTTTGTCCAGCGTGGTTTTCACCATGAGTCCAGCACCGCCAGTGTGCCCGCCACCAGCAGGTCCATTTCCTGCTCATCGATGACATATGGGGGCATGAAATAGACGGTGTTTCCCAGCGGCCGCAGGGACAGTTCCTGCCTGAGCGCAGCCTGGAAAAATTTTCCGGAAAACGACAGGTCGGAAGTCTCGACTTCGAATGCCCAGATCATCCCGCAATTGCGGAAGTTCCGCACCCGCGGATGCCTGGCGATGGGCGCGGATACTTGGTTGAGGTAGCGCGCCTTGGCGCGGTTCGCTTCGATGATTCCGTCCTGCTCGAAAATATCCAGCGTTGCCAGCGCTGCGCGGCAGGCCAGCGCATTGCCGGAATGGGTATGGGAATGCAGAAAGGCACGCGCGGTGCTGTCGCCGTAGAAGGCGGCGTAGATTCTCTCCGTAGTCATCACGACCGAGAGAGGAAGATAGCCCGCCGTCAAACCCTTACCGATGCAGAGGAAATCGGGCAGGATATCGGCCTGCTCACAGGCGAACAGCGTTCCCGTCCTGCCGAACCCAACCGCGATTTCATCCGCGATGAGATGTACCTGGTACCGGTCGCAGAGCTCGCGCGCGTGCCGAAGATAATCCGGGTGATACATGCCCATGCCGGCTGCCCCCTGAATCAGGGGCTCCAGAATGAGCGCGGCGGTTTCCGCATGATGCGCCGCAAGGTGCGCCTCCAGCGCTGCGGCTGCCCGTAACGCATGCTCCTGGGGCGATTCGCCCTCGGAGGCATAGCGCCAGTCCGGGGTGGGAACATGATCGCCTGGCCGCAGGAGCGGTGCATAGGTTTCCCTGAAGAGCGCCACATCCGTGACCGAAAGCGCGCCCAGCGTTTCGCCGTGGTAGTCGTTCTGCAGGCTGACGAAACGATTCTTTTCAGGGCGGCCGAGGTTGTGCCAGTAATGAAAACTCATCTTCAGCGCGATCTCCGTGGCGGAGGCGCCATCGCTCGCATAAAAGCAATGTCCGAGCTGGTTCGATACCAATTTGCCCAGGCGCTCGGACAATTCCACCACCGGTTCATGCGTGAATCCGGCCAGCATGACATGCTCCAGGCGGTCGAGCTGCTCGCGAATGGCTGCGTTGATGCGCGGGTTGGCATGACCAAACAGATTGACCCACCAGGAACCGATGGCATCGAGATACCGTTTGCCGTCGCCGTCGTACAGCCACACCCCCTCTGCGCGTGAAATGGTGACGAGCGGCAGCGATTCATGCTGCTTCATCTGGGTGCAGGGATGCCAGACCGACTTCAGGCTGCGTTGCCGCAAGGATTCATCGTTCATCTAGGATGGGTATCATGGGGAAAGCAATTGGGAAAACGGGTAGTGGAAAGCAGTGGAGCCAATGGGAAGCAATGGAACCCGAAGGCGACATCATACCGTGCAACACCTTGCGGGTGAACAGGCAGTGAAATGTCTTGCTGCCAACAGTCAGCGGCACGACGACCTATTTCATCTCCTGTGTGTGAGGGTGATGCGCCGTGTTGCTCGATGCTACGCCCTGGCAACCCGAGCCTGTTCATCAAATTTCCGAGAGGTTACTGAAGTACAGGGGTTAACCAGGGAAGTGACATTGAAAGCTTCCGCAAGGTTGCGTAATCGCCTTGTCAGGCAGATGTTTGTGGAGGATATTGAAAGGAAAGCGGAACTCCTACCGCGGGTTTGCGTAAGTGGTAAGCGCTTGGTCCCGCTGTATGGCAATATTCTTTCGTCATACAGCGGGACAAAAACGTAGAAAACACCTAGAAGAATACCCGTTCCGCCGATCCGCGGAGGCGGGTTACGGTGTAGAAATCGCGCTGTCCGCTTATCGGCAGGACAGAGAATCGATGGAGAGTGGTGATACCGATGGTTCGTACAGGAACTGTCTGCTCTCCGGGTATCTGTATGCGAGGCAGCAAAAGGCTGAAAGTGGTTCCTCCGGTATCCACCGTCATCCGGATTGTAACGCTGACAAGCGTGCCAATTTCAGTTTCCACACTTCGGATTTGATCACCGGTAAAGTCGAGCGTTTGTTGCAAATCCTGATAGCTGAAATGCGGCTTGCCATCTATGCCGCTGGTCGAATAGGTAATATTGAGATTTTTGCCGCTCAACTGATACAGGTTAGGTGTCTGAGCAAGCTGGTTCGTAGGCTGTGTAGCTTGCATGTCTGCCTCCTTTTACTGATGGACTGAGAGAACGAATATTTTCGCTCCAGGAAAAGAATTCAGGGACAGGCTGTGGCCATTCCCATTCAATCATAGGCGAAGTCATCGGAGGATGCGGAGAATGGGAAAAATGAGCGACCCAAGGACTGGAGTGCCTATTTAATAGTGGACGAACGAGCTCGCTCTTTACTTCACAGATACCTTCAGCGCTTCATGGTATGCCGGAAGTATGCCGACACCTGCCACAGCGGCATTTATTAGCGCGTTCATATCCGTCGTCACGAAGCGGGGCGTGTGACGAAGTGTTGCGTGTGTGCCGTCCGGCCCATGCAGCGCCCATTGATGGGTTTGCTGCGGCATTCCCAGGCTCAGGCTTGGTCAATTGCTCAATATGGCCGGTGCAGCAGGAAAGCCAAGCCGCTGGATAAGGGCGGGGCTGGCCACCAAATATTGCCTTCGGTCACCCAGAGTGCGTATGGCCAGATCACTATCCTCCAAGGGGGGCGGTCGCACACGAAGAGCGATGTCCACCAACTCGCTGACCATGTCGACACGCCGGTTGGTCGCCTCCATGTGCACTGTGACTTGCGGATAGCGCACCATGAAATCGGCGAGCATCACTCCCACATAGGCGTCCACGAGCGGTATGGGGCATGTGATTCGGATAACACCCCGAGGTTCGGCTTTTAGCGTATCTATCGCTTCCTGGGCTGCTTCGGCTTCCACCAGCATCGCTTTGCAATGCATGTAATAGGTCTGTCCGGCCTCCGTGACCTCAAAGTGCGTGTCGAGCGCTGGATCAGACGTACTCCCAAACGTTCTTCCAGTTTGGCGATGCGGTGGCTAAGCTTCGATTTCGGCATGGCCAGGACCGGCCCGCCGGAGCAAAACCGCCATGATCCTGAACGTAGTAGTAGAGGTCATTCAGGTCTTGCACAGAAATTACTCATCGTTACAAAAATAGAACTCTGATAGCTAATTTAGCAGACTACACGTTTATCCGACTCAAAGCTTATACTCTAGACACTTGCTAATTGCAAGTAAGTGGCGCTTTTAATCAAAGATCAATTTTGTCCGGTTCAGGGTCGACCACATTGCGAGGACATTGCCTGGCCCAATCATGCGGGAATGGTGGGTGAGAACGCTCGACGAGCTTATTGCTCCCTTCGTCAAGGACAGAGGCTATGATTGGGAGATTTCCATTGACGAAACCCCTTTCGATCTTTGGTCTCTCCAGGGAGAGATTCTGCCTCCTTTTGAATCTGCGGCTGAGAAGAGATGGATCGAGGAAAACAAGGCGAGTCCTTATACCTCGGCGGAAAAGCTTCCTGGTAACCTGGTGTTTAATCCAGGAATAGCGGATCGTTAAATCCTCATTGGCTGGCTGCGGTTGGTCGGCCAATTCCTATTGATCCCTACCTCTGGAACTGCATGAATCGGGCTTGACGCTCGCGCTGGCACTGACTGTCATTCTCTCGAAAATCGATGAAGGGTTAGACAAGAGATCGACGCCGGGTAAAGCCAGCGGTGTTTAGTCGTGTGTTGCCGAGGCGCTCCAGGCGAGGCTGACCTGTCATCGCCCCACGACGAAGGCAGTGACCGGATGGGTTAGGCGGCCAGCCAGGCGGACACACGGCTTTCGTTGGCGCGCATCCAGGTACGAGCCGCTTCGCGAGGAGTTTGCTTCTCGACGTTGACCAGCCAATCCATCTGCGTCACTCCATCCAGGCCCAGCTCTATCCGCGACAACACTGTGCGGGTCGTCTGCGGCAAGGCTTGCAGCCGATTCCGTGGCGCGACGAGCGATCCATGATTGATGCCACCAAACACCTGCCTCGGGTCTTCGAGCGGGCGAAGTTCGCCGTCGCGATTGAGGTACTGAGGTGCCCAGGTCGGAAACACGATCCACCGCTGCTCCGCGACGGCAGCGTTGTAGGCGCCGGTCCAGTCGTTTTGCGTGCCGGGCCGGAACGTATAGCCGTATTGTCCAAGGCCGTATTCTTCAACGGCCTTCTCTGAGAACTTTGTGATCGTGGCCCCCGTGCCGATACCCTGGATCAGCTTTGTCATTCGCTCGACAACCTCCGGCTTGGCCAGATCGGAAATGGACCTGATTTCCGTCTCGGGAACGTAGCTAGGCACCGCCCAGAAGAAGCGCGCACCCTGGTAGAGCTGCGCGACTTCCTGTGCGTGCGTGCCGTAGCGCGCCCAGTAGGCACCATGTCCTTCCGGCAACCAGGCCGCCGCCATCAAGTCGATAGCCCCTTCGCCGAGCAGCGGGAACATCTGTTCGTGGGGACCCTCGCGGACCTCGACACGGTGGCCAAGTCGCTCCAGCACCTCGTGCACGACGGCGCCGGTCACCGCGTAGAAACTCAAAGACACCTGACCGAGCACCACTGGACGATCCATTTTCATCCGTCCCAGTACTGAGCCGCTAACCATGGCACCCAATCCGGCCATCAGGAGAAAACGACGGGTTAGGTTGATCTCCGGGGAGGCTGCGGCACAGCAATCGTCCGTCCGGAAACAATCATGCTGTCGGTCCATTTCCCATCCTTCCTGTCGATTTACACATTTCGACAGCTTATCGTTAATAGCAGAACATTGAAAGTCAAGGGTCGCCAAAATCCGTGAGGTGTAGCGCGATAGCATTCCCTTCAGCGCGCCTTGGTGCTAAACCGAGACGATGTACCTTGACATACATCGCATATCATATTGATTGTTATGGGTCATCATGGTTCAAGTTCGATATGCCCAATCCTCGAGTTCAGGGCAGACCATTATAGGGATGGTAGGCGCTTCGTGCCCATGTGTTGTGCCGAGCGGCGGGCTGGAGAGCGCTCGGCTAGCCGAAGCTTGAACGTTTATCGAAACGCTACTGGATGGCATGTCCATCAATGGTCAGGGAACGGATACTTTCGTAATCATTCCATTTTTATTCTCAGTTATCCACTTGAAATTCAACCGTGCAAACCCTATTATTAGCACTCGTTAGCATTGAGTGCTAACAGTTTCGGTAAATAACTCGGGAAGCGCATTCAGGCAATCCCGGAGGATTTCATTCGTTTTAATTTTTTTAAAACACAGGAGAAGAAAACATGCAGATTCGTCCCTTACACGACCGCGTCATCGTCAAGCGGCTGGAAGAAGAACGCAAGACCGCATCCGGTATTGTCATTCCTGACAGCGCCGCGGAGAAACCGGATCAGGGCGAAATTGTCGCCGTGGGCAAAGGCAAGGTCGGCGATGACGGCAATGTCCGCCCGCTGGAAGTGAAAGTCGGCGATAAGGTATTGTTCGGCAAGTATTCCGGACAGACCGTGAAGATAGCGGGAGAAGAACTTCTGGTGATGCGCGAAGAAGACATCATGGGCGTTGTTGAAGGTTAATGGTTAATTTTCGCAAGACGTCTTGCACAATATTTTCTGGAAATTAGGAGAAAAAGATTATGGCAGCGAAAGAGGTTAAATTCAGCGATTCAGCTCGCCACAAGATGGTGAACGGAGTCAACATCCTGGCGGATGCGGTAAAAGTCACTCTCGGACCCAAGGGACGCAATGTCGTGCTGGAGCGTTCCTATGGTTCACCCACCATCACGAAGGATGGTGTTTCAGTAGCGAAGGAAATCGAACTGAAAGACAAGTTCGAGAACATGGGTGCGCAGATGGTAAAGGAAGTCGCCAGCAAGACTTCCGACGTTGCCGGCGACGGAACGACCACGGCTACCGTTCTGGCACAATCCATCGTCAAGGAAGGCATGAAGTATGTCGCCGCGGGGATGAACCCCATGGACCTCAAGCGTGGGATCGACAAGGCGGTGGTCGCTACGGTTGAAGAGCTGAAGAAACTTTCCAAGCCCTGCACCACCAGCAAGGAAATCGCGCAGGTGGGCAGCATTTCCGCCAATTCCGACCCCGAAATCGGCAAGATCATTGCCGATGCAATGGAAAAAGTGGGTAAGGAAGGTGTCATCACCGTGGAGGATGGTTCCGGGTTGCAGAACGAACTGGATGTGGTCGAAGGCATGCAGTTCGATCGCGGCTACCTCTCACCCTACTTCATCAACAACGCGGACAGGCAGATCGCACTGCTGGAAAACCCGTTCATCCTGTTGCATGACAAGAAAATCTCCAATATCCGCGACTTGCTGCCGGTACTGGAGCAGGTGGCGAAGGCTGGCAAGCCGTTGCTGATCATCTCCGAAGATGTCGACGGTGAGGCGCTCGCCACGCTGGTGGTCAACAATATTCGTGGCATTCTCAAGACCTGCGCAGTGAAAGCGCCGGGCTTCGGGGACCGCCGCAAAGCAATGCTCGAGGATATCGCCATTCTCACCGGCGGCACGGTGATTGCCGAAGAAGTGGGTCTCTCGCTGGAAAAGGCAACCCTTGCGGAACTGGGGCAAGCCAAGCGGGTGGAAGTCGGCAAGGAAGAAACCACCATCATCGACGGCGCCGGGGATACCCAGAACATCGAAGGCCGTGTGAAGCAGATCCGTGCTCAGATCGAAGAAGCGACCAGCGACTACGATAAGGAGAAACTGCAGGAGCGCGTGGCGAAGCTGGCCGGTGGGGTGGCGTTGATCAAGGTCGGCGCGGCTACCGAGGTCGAGATGAAGGAGAAAAAAGCGCGGGTGGAAGATGCGCTGCATGCTACCCGGGCTGCGGTGGAAGAAGGTATCGTTCCTGGCGGCGGTGTCGCGCTCCTGCGCACCCGTAGCGCGGTGTCGAACCTGAAAGGCGACAACCACGACCAGGATGCGGGCATCAAGATCGTTCTGCGCGCCCTGGAAGAGCCGCTGCGCCAGATCGTCGCAAACTGCGGTGATGAGCCTTCCGTGGTCATCAACAAGGTCCTGGAAGGGACGGAGAACTTCGGTTATAACGCATCCAGCAGCGAATATGGCGACATGGTTCAGATGGGCGTGCTCGACCCCACCAAAGTGACGCGTTATGCCTTGCAGCATGCCGCTTCCATCGCGGGCCTGATGCTCACCACCGATGCGCTGGTAGCGGAAATTCCCAAGGAAGAGGGCGCAGGCGGCGGTATGGGCGGCGGCATGGGCGGTATGGGTGGAATGGGCGGCATGGGCGGCATGGACATGTAAGTTTGCCCACACCGGCTGCACCCATTGTGCAATAAGCTGTGCAATAAAAAACCCCGTCGCCGCGGGGTTTTTTATTAGCGGAAGCCGCGCGTCAGGCAGCACTCATCCATGATATTCCTGCTGCGGAAATCCATCCGGGCAATCTATATTGGCTGATCATCGTTGATTATCGGCTGGTTGTCGTTGACTATCGGCTGGTTGAGCGGGTTTTGTCCGGAGGAACGCGGCGACAAGTGTGATTGATGAGATAATGCGCTTTTTTTGCTTCAACGATGGTTCAGCGATGACAAATTATCGCCTTTTTAAAACTTATCATGACTCCAGACCAGTATTGCCAGGAAAAAGCTGTTCAAAGCGGCTCGAGCTTCTACTACAGCTTTCTCTACCTGCCTCCTGAGAGGCGTCGTGCCATTATTGCGCTCTACGCTTTTTGTCGGGAGGTGGATGATGTCGTGGATGAGTGTACGGATGCGTCAGTAGCACGAGCAAAGCTTGCATGGTGGCGGCAGGAAGTTGCCGCGATCTTCGATGCGGACGGGAACAAACCCAGTCATCCCGTGGCGCAGGCATTGGCCAGCGTGGCAGGCACGTTCAATCTGACCGCAGGCCGCCTGAACGAAATCATAGACGGCATGGAAATGGATCTTGACTACAACCGCTATGCGGATTTCGATACGCTTCGGCACTACTGTTACCATGTGGCAAGCGTGGTGGGATTATGCTCCGCCGAGATATTCGGCTATCGCAACCCGAAAACGCTCGAATATGCCCAGGATCTAGGGCTTGCATTCCAGCTCACCAATATCATACGCGATGTCGGCGAGGATGCCCGGCGCGACCGTATTTATCTGCCCCAGGACGAACTCGCGCGCTTCGGGGTGAGCAATGAGGATATACTCCAGTCGCGCGAAACGGACAATTTCAGGCGTTTGATCGAATTTCAGATCGAGCGGGCGGAAAGTTATTATGCGAGCGCTTTTGCGGCACTGCCGGAGGAGGATCGCAAAAGCCAGCGCTCCGGGATCATCATGGCCGCGATCTATCAGGCCCTACTGAAGGAGATCAAGGCTGATGGATGTCATGTGATGCGGCAGCGAATAAGCCTGACGCCGCTGCGCAAGCTCTGGATAGCGTGGAAAACCTGGTTGAAAGGGTGAAGCGCATTGCTCCCGCGTTACCCGAAGGCGGCTACCAGGTTGCTACCCAAAGGCACTTCCCCAGAGCCCACATCGCTACCTGCCTCGCTGTAAACCGGTAAATCATCTTAACGGAAATTCGTTTCCAGCCGTAGTATCTTTTATGAACGATTTGAAAAACTACATTGCACCGAACGACCTGCTCAAGGATCGTGTGATCCTGGTTACCGGGGCCGGCCAGGGTATCGGTCGAACTGCCGCCCTGACGTATGCCGCCCATGGGGCCACGGTTATCCTGCACGGGCGAAACGTGAAGAAACTGGAAAGCGTCTATGACGAAATCGAGGCGGGAGGCGGGGCTCAGCCGTCAATTTTTCCGCTGGATCTGGAAAAAGCGGGGGACAAGGATTTTGCCGCTATTGCCCATGCCATTAAATTGCAGTTGGGCAGACTGGATGGCATTCTGCATAATGCGGCGCTATTATTCAACCTGACACCGCTGGAAACCCAGACGCTGGAAGAATGGCTCGCCCTGGTGCGCGTCAACCTCATTGCGCCGTTTGCCCTGACCCGTGCCTGCCTTCCGCTGCTGAAGGCTTCTCCTGATGCAAGTGTCATTATGACATCCGATACGCACGGGCATGTTCCCGCCGCCTACTGGGGTGGTTTTGCGGTAGCCAAGGCCGGAGTGGAGGCGCTGGTCAGGATCCAGGCGCAGGAATGGGAAATCCTTCCCGCTTTACGCATCAATGCCTTGATTCCGGGGCCTGTACACACACCGCAGCGAACCAGGACCCATCCGGGTGAAGTCAAGCAGAGTTTGCGCCGGCCGCAGGAACTGATGTCCTGCTATTTGTATCTCATGGGTCCTGACAGCAAAGCGGTCAGTGGCAAAACGATATTCTGCTAGCTCGCCACTACATGGCGGCACTGTCCTTCACCGCGGCCGAACTGGCCGAAGGCGCATGGCTGCTGTCTCTGGGAGAAACGAGTATAATCGTGGTCAGTCCGGAATGAAAAGCCTGCGAAAGTGGCGGAATTGGTAGACGCACCAGATTTAGGTTCTGGCGCCGAAAGGTGTGGGGGTTCGAGTCCCCCCTTTCGCACCAGGGATGGTGAACAGGTCTGAGCGATGCGTTTTTATCGCTATCGGTTTCCCTGGCCCCTTCATGGTAAATAATGTTGTCAACCCTCAGGAAATTTAATGCAGACAAATGTTGAAAACCTTGGTGCGCTCGAGCGCCGCCTTAACGTTTCAGTTCCCCAGGAGAAAATCGAAACGGAAGTCGAAAACCGCTTGAAGCGACTGGCGCGAACAGCGAAATTTCACGGGTTTCGACCGGGCAAGGTGCCCTTGAAGATTGTCGCACAGCAATATGGTCCGCAGGTTCGGCAGGAGGTCATGGAAGATGTGCTGAAAAAGAATTTCAGCGAGACCGTGCGCGAGAATAACCTGCGGGTAGCGGGCTATCCGCGCTTCGAATCCAGGCAGGCAGAAAGCGATACCGCTCAGGTTGAATTCAGTGCCACATTTGAGGTCTATCCAGATATCACGCTCGGCGATCTTGGCAGCGCACATATTGAACGTCCGGTAATCGAGGTTACTCCTGCCGATGTGGATAAGACGCTGGAGGTATTGCGCAAGCAGCGCGTTGAGTTTGAGCCTACGGACCGGCCGGCCCAGACGGGTGATCGAATCAACATCGACTACCGTGGCTTGATCGACGGTGCCGAATTTGCGGGCGGCAAGGCTGAGGATTTCAGCCTGGTGCTGGGCGAAGGAAGGCTTCTCAAGGACTTCGAAGAACCATTGCTCGGTATGAGCCCGGGCCAGAGCAAAACATTTGAAGTTGCCTTTCCATCAGACTATCATGGAAAGGAGGTCGCAGGGAAAACGGCTGTATTCGAAGTGAAGCTCAATGGAGTGGAATCTTCGAAACTGCCGGAAGTGAATGCCGATTTCGCCACTTCGCTCGGGATTGCCGGAGGCGACGTTGAAAAAATGCGCAGTGAAATCCGGGCGAATCTCGAGCGCGAGGCAGCCAAACGCGTAAATGCGAGACTCAAGGAGCAGGTAATGCAGATCCTTCTCGATACGACCAGTAACGTTGAACCTCCCAAAGCCCTGGTGGAAATGGAACTGGATCGCCTGATGGAGGATGCCCGCAATGATTTCGCTTCACGCGGCATGGATACAAAGAACTTCTCCCTGCCGCACGATATGCTCCAGGAGCGGGCGCAACATCGGGTAAAGCTGGGCCTGATTCTGGGAGAACTGGTAAAAACGCACAGCTTGCACCCCAAACCGGAGCAGGTGCGTGCGGTGGTGGAAGATTTCGCCCAAGCCTACGAAAATCCGACCGAAGTGGTCAGCTGGCATTATGCCGCGCCGGAACGGCTGAGGGAAGCTGAATCGGCGGCGCTGGAGGATAACGTGGTGAGATGGGTGCTGGAGAAGGCGGTTGTGACCGGCAAACCGATACCGCTGGATGAATTGATGGGAAGATCATAAACATGCAACGATTCGAGTGGAAGCAGCGTAGTCCCGAACCAGAGGGTTTGGGCCTGATCCCGATGGTGATCGAAACCAGCGGGCGAGGAGAGCGCGCATACGATATTTATTCACGGTTGCTGCGGGAGCGGGTCATATTTCTTGTGGGACCCGTTACCGAAGCATCTGCCAACCTGATTGTCGCGCAACTCCTGTTTCTTGAATCGGAAAATGCCGACAAGGATATTCATTTTTACATAAATTCGCCCGGTGGACTGGTTTCCGCCGGAATGGCGGTTTACGATACCATGCAGTTTATCAAGCCCGACGTCAGCACGCTTTGCATAGGACAGGCGGCCAGCATGGGATCGCTGCTTCTGGCAGCCGGAGCGAAAGGGAAACGGTTTTGCCTGCCCAACTCGCGCGTGATGATTCACCAGCCGCTGGGAGGGTTCCAGGGGCAGGCCTCCGATATCGAGATTCATGCCCGGGAAATCCTGTATCTGAAGAACCGATTGAATGAGCTACTGTCAAAGCACACCGGCCAGAGTATGGAAGTCATTGAAAGAGATACCGACCGGGATAACTTTCTGGGTGCGGAGGACTCGGTGAAATATGGCTTGGTGGACGCTGTGCTGACTTCGAGGGGAGAGGGTGCCGGTTGAAGTTTGACTCGGGAGAGCTTGTAATCAGTCACGAGCTAATCAGCTCGGATAATGCGGGATAAAACTATGTCAGAAAAAACTGGCGGAGAAAAACTGCTTTATTGTTCTTTTTGTGGCAAGAGTCAGCATGAGGTAAAGAAGCTGATCGCCGGTCCTTCGGTGTTCATATGCGACGAATGTATCGAGTTGTGCAACGATATCATTCGCGAGGAAATACAGGGCGTGGAGGCGGCCAAGCTCGCAAAGTCGGACCTGCCTGTTCCCCATGAAATTCGACAGATCCTGGATCAATACGTGATCGGCCAGGAGCAGGCGAAGAAAATTCTGTCGGTAGCGGTTTATAATCATTACAAGCGCCTGAGAACCCTCGTAAAATCCGCTGATTCGGATGAGATCGAGCTCGCGAAGAGCAACATCCTGCTGATCGGCCCCACAGGCTCCGGCAAGACGCTGCTTGCCCAGACGCTGGCGCGTTTGCTGGATGTCCCTTTTGTCATGGCGGACGCGACAACCTTGACCGAGGCGGGTTATGTCGGCGAGGATGTTGAAAACATCATTCAGAAACTGCTTCAGAAATGTAACTATGATGCGGAAAAGGCGCAGCAAGGCATTGTCTACATAGACGAAATCGACAAGATTTCACGCAAATCGGATAATCCGTCCATCACGCGCGATGTCTCGGGTGAGGGTGTGCAGCAGGCATTGCTCAAGCTGATCGAGGGCACGGTCGCGTCCGTGCCGCCGCAGGGAGGGAGAAAGCATCCCAACCAGGAGTTCGTGCAGGTAGATACCACCAATATTCTTTTCATTTGCGGAGGCGCTTTTGATGGCCTGGAGAAGATCATACGCGCCCGCTCGGAGAAGGGCGGGATAGGTTTCAGCGCCAGTGTAAGAAGCCAGGATAACCGCAAGGATTTTGGCGCTGTCCTGCGCGGCGTCGAGCCCGAGGATCTGGTCAAATATGGCCTGATTCCGGAATTCGTCGGTCGATTGCCTGTCGTTGCAACCCTTGAGGAACTCGATGAGACCGCGTTGATTCAAATCCTGACCGAACCCAGGAATGCTCTCATCAAGCAGTATCAGAAAATGTTTCACATGGAAGGGGGCATCGATCTCGAGTTCCGGGAACAGGCACTCAAAGCAATTGCCCGCAAAGCGCTCGTGCGAAAGACGGGTGCGCGAGGTTTACGCTCCATTCTTGAGGCTGCGCTGCTGGATACGATGTTTGATCTGCCGTCACTGGAGAATGTTGCCAAAGTGGTGATTGACCACAGTTCCGTCAATGGGGATATCAAGCCCATTCTGATCTATTCGGACAAACCGAAAGTGGCGAAGAGCTGCTAGTCCGGGTTTCGTGTTTCGACATTGCCGTTGTTGCCTTGAATTTCTTTACGGCGTCCCCATAACTGTCGTTTGTTTCTTATAGGTGAGCGATATGTCCTCTCCCATGAACGATCAAAATCAGATTTCATTACCTTTGTTGCCATTGCGCGATGTGGTGGTTTTTCCGCACATGGTGATTCCCCTGTTTGTCGGCCGGCCCAAATCCATCAAGGCGCTGGAAATCGCGATGGAATCCGGCAAGAGCATTTTGCTTGTGGCGCAGAAATTTGCAGCCAAGGACGAGCCCGCGCCCGAAGATCTGTACGGGGTGTGTAGCGTCGCAAACCTGCTGCAAATGCTCAAGCTGCCGGATGGCACCGTGAAAGTACTGGTGGAAGGCGGTCGCCGCGCGCGCATCATGAAAGTGGTTGATGACGGTACGTACTTCGCCGGTGAGGCGGCATTGCTGCCACCCGATGCCGTGGATAACCATGAGGTCGAGGCGATGCGCCGCGCCATGCTGGCCCAGTTCGACCAGTACGTGAAGCTGAACAAGAAGATTCCTCCGGAGATCCTGACTTCGCTCAGTGGCATAGACGAAGCAGGCCGTCTGGCTGATACCATCGCCGCGCACCTGCCTTTGAAGCTTGAGCAGAAACAGGAAGTGCTGGAAATTTTCGATGTGCCGAAGCGCCTGGAGCACCTGCTTGGTCTGCTGGAAACCGAGCTTGACATCCTTCAGGTGGAAAAGCGTATTCGGGGCCGTGTAAAGCGGCAGATGGAAAAAAGCCAGCGGGACTACTATCTCAATGAGCAGGTGAAGGCCATCCAGAAGGAGCTGGGTGAGGGCGAGGAAGGCGCTGATCTGGAAGAGATGGACAAGAAGATCAAAAGCGCCCAGATGTCCAAGGAGGCGCGCGCCAAGGCTGAATCGGAGTTGAAAAAACTGCGGTTGATGTCGCCCATGTCGGCTGAAGCCACTGTGGTGCGTAATTATATCGATGCGCTGGTGGCCCTGCCCTGGAAGAAAAAAAGCAAGATAAGCAAAGACCTCAGCGTTGCAGAAGCCGTGCTCGAGCAGGATCACTACGGGCTGGAAAAGGTCAAGGAACGGATCGTCGAATATCTGGCGGTACAGCAGCGCGTGGATAAGTTGAAAGCACCCATCCTCTGCCTGGTGGGGCCGCCGGGGGTAGGGAAGACTTCATTGGGACAGTCGATCGCCCGGGCCACCAACCGGAAGTTCGTCCGCATGTCGCTCGGCGGTGTTCGCGACGAGGCGGAGGTACGCGGTCATCGCCGCACCTATATCGGTTCCATGCCGGGCAAGATCCTGCAGAACATGGCGAAGGTGGGCGTGAAGAACCCCTTGTTCCTGCTCGACGAGGTGGACAAGATGGGCATGGATTTTCGGGGCGACCCCTCATCCGCACTCCTGGAAGTGCTGGATCCCGAGCAGAATAACTCGTTCGTCGATCACTATGTCGAGGTTGAGTATGATCTGTCGGACGTGATGTTCGTCGCGACCGCGAATACGTTGAACATCCCTGCGCCGTTGCTGGACCGCATGGAAGTAATCCGGCTGTCAGGCTACACCGAGGATGAAAAACTCAACATCGCGACACGCTATCTGTTGCCAAAACAGATGAAAAATCACGGTTTGAAGGAAAACGAGCTGACCGTCTCGGAGTCGGCCCTGCGGGATATCACGCGCTATTACACGCGCGAAGCGGGGGTGCGGGCGATGGAGCGGGAAATTTCCAAAATATGCCGCAAAGTGGTGAAGACGCTGCTGCTGAAGGGCGGCCAGAAACGGATTACCGTCACCGGAAGGAACCTCGACAAATACCTCGGCGTAAGGCGTTACACCTATGGCGTCGCGGAGGAAAAGAACCAGATCGGGCAGGTGACAGGTCTTGCCTGGACCGAGGTCGGGGGAGAATTGCTGACGATCGAGGCCGTCGTATTGCCAGGCAAGGGTAAATCCATCACAACCGGAAAACTGGGCGAGGTCATGCAGGAATCGGTCCAGGCCGCCCTGTCGGTGGTTCGCAGCCGGTCGAGGGCTCTGGGGATTGCGGATGATTTTTACCAGAAGAACGACATCCATATCCATCTGCCGGAAGGTGCGACACCCAAAGACGGTCCCAGTGCCGGTATAGGTATTTGCGTGGCGATGGTATCGGCGTTGACGGGAATTCCGGCGCGCGCAACTGTCGCGATGACGGGTGAGATCACACTTCGCGGCGAGGTGCTGGCAATTGGCGGACTCAAGGAAAAACTGCTGGCAGCGCACCGCGGCGGCATAAAGGCCGTGCTGATTCCCGAGGATAACGTTAAAGATCTGAACGAAATCCCGGAGAACATCAAAAACAGGCTGGATATCCATCCCGTCAAATGGATAGATCAGGTGCTGGATCTGGCCCTGGAATCCAAACCGGAACCGCTTCCGGCTGCTCCTTCATCCGTTCCCGCTCCTGTTGCGGTGGAGGGCGATGCGACGCCAGCGGTCATCAAGCACTAGGTTTGGTTTGTAAAGGAGTCTGTATAACAGGAGTGACAGGGGGCTAATGACCTGCAAAGGTCTTATAAAGGCTAAGCGGAAATATTTTTACAATGGCTTGACCACGCACAAGCCGCTTGATATAAAACGTTTGCAGGGTTTTTACTCTCTTAACAATAATGAAAGGGGAATCACGTGAATAAAGCTGAACTCATCGATGCCATTGCGAAATCATCGGACATTTCCAAAGCTTCGGCGGGAAATGCACTGGATGGTGCGCTGGAAGCGATCAAAGCCGCTCTTAAGAAAGGCCAGACTGTGACACTGGTAGGATTTGGGACGTTCAAGGTAGGTACACGTGCCGCTCGCACCGGCCGCAATCCCCGTACAGGCGATGCTATCACGATCGAAGCCACCAAGGTTCCTAAATTCATTGCTGGCAAGGCGCTCAAGGATGCAGTAAACTAGCGGCTTATCGGCGGGGGTGCTTAGCTCAGTTGGTAGAGCGTCGCCCTTACAAGGCGAATGTCGGCGGTTCGACCCCGTCAGCACCCACCAGAGTCAGATTTACTGGAGTGGTAGTTCAGTTGGTTAGAATACCGGCCTGTCACGCCGGGGGTCGCGGGTTCGAGTCCCGTCCACTCCGCCATATCTGTTTATATCAGGGCGAACGCGAGTTCGCCTTTTTTATTCGTTTTCCGTCATTCAATGTTTGATTTCGTCAACAAGAAAAGACGCATTGTTCAGATCATCCTGGGACTTGCCACATTACCGTTCGTTTTCTGGGGCGTGGAATCCTATCGCAGTGACGGTGGGAGTGACCACGTTGCGCTCGCTGCAGGAGAAAAAATTTCACGCCAGGAATTTGAGCAGGCGCTGCGCAATCAGCAGGAGAATATGCGCGCCACGATGGGGGAGAATTTCAGCCCCGCACTGCTGGAGAGGCCGGAGGTGAGAGCGGCCATCCTGGAAGGATTGATCCAGCAGCGCTTGCTGCGGCAGGAGGCATTTCGCGTTGGGCTGGGAGTATCCGACATGCAACTGGTCGAGATGATCCAGAACATCGATTTATTTCAGGAAGACGGAAATTTTTCGAAGCAGCGCTATGAAGAATGGCTGCGGAGCCAGGGAATGAATGCCCGCGCTTTTGAAGCACGCCTGCGCCAGGATTTGATGCGACAGCAACTGGTTGATCCTTTCTCCAAAAATGCGTTTATTTCCCATTCGGTGGCGGAAAGAATTCTGCGCCTGGGTGACGAAAAGCGTGAGGTGAGTGTCGTTCAAATCCAGCCGGAGCAGTTTCTGGCGAACGTCAAACCGGGTGATGACGCCATCAGAGCCTACTATGAGGCGCATAAGGCCGAATTCCGGTTGCCGGAGCAGGCGCAGGTCGAATATGTGGTGTTATCGATGGATGCGCTGGCCGAGAAGGCGCAGGTAACCGCCGATGAAGCGCTGGCATATTACGAGGAGCACAAGCACGAATTCGGACAACCCGAAGAACGCCGCGCGAGTCATATCCTCATAAGCGCACCTGCCTCGGCCTCCGCTTCTGATCGGGCGGCAGCGCGCGCCAAAGCCGAGGAGTTGCTGGCCGAAGTCAGAAAATCCCCGCAGCGTTTTGCGGAACTTGCGAAACAGCACTCCCAGGATCCGGGCTCAGCGCAGACGGGTGGAGATCTCGGTTTTTTCGCACGCAACATGATGACGAAATCATTCGAGGACGTGGTTTTCCGGATGAAGCCGGGTGAAATCAGCGATATCGTCGAAACCGAGCATGGATTTCATATCATCCTGCTGGCGGAGACAAGAGGCGGAAAGCAGGCGAGTTTCGAGGAAGTGAAGAAGCAGGTTGAACAGGACGTCAAGAAACAGAAAGCTGCAAGGATGTTTGGTGAAATGGCGGACAGCCTCAGCAACATGGTGTATGAGCAGAGTGATAGCCTGAAACCGGCCGCGGAAAGTCTTGGCCTGAGCATACAGCGGAGCGGCTGGGTTCGGATGAACTCGGATGAGTCGCCTTATTTCAACAATGAAAGATTGCTTCAGGCAATATTTTCGGAAGACGCGATCAAGGATAAACGCAACACGGAGGCGATCGAAGTTTCTCCCAACACGCTTGTTTCAGCCAGAGTGTTGGACTACAGGCCGGCCACTACCTCTTCTGTAGATGAGTTGAGGGATAAAATCGCGGGGTTGATCGCCCGGGAGGAGGCTTCCAAAGCAGCGGTAAATGAAGGGAAGGAGCAGCTTGCGCAGCTGCAGCAGGGAAAGACTGTCGCAATCAAATGGACTCCCAATCAGCAGGTTTCCAGAAGGCAGCGCCAGGGTTTTGACAATGAGACGATACAGGCAATTTTCAGGGCTGAAACAAATCACCTCCCGGCCTATTCAGGCCTGCCGAATGCTCGGGGTGGTTTTACCCTGATTCGCGTTGACCGTGTCATCGAGCCACCGGCGCCCAGCGCAGAGGAGCGAAAAAGTTTTGCAGGCCAACTGAGCCAGTTGTTCGCCCAGGAAGAATTTTCATCCTATCTGAATGGAATCAAGAAAAGGTATGATGTATCGGTCAGTGAGAACTTCGAGAAGTAGGCATGCTCCGGGATTAGAGGGTGTCGAAGGCAATCGTGTTGAATCCGGCATCGACATGGGTAATTTCACCTGTTATGCCGCCTGCCAGATCACTGCATAGAAAGGCGGCGACATTGCCTACATCCATGATCGATACATTGCGCCGCAGCGGCGCGACCTTCTCCGTGTAGCTCAGCAGCTTTCCGAAATTGCCGATTCCTGCCGCAGCCAGCGTTTTTATCGGCCCTGCCGAAATCGCATTGACGCGTATTCCCTTGGGACCCAGGCTGGACGCCATGAAGCGGACGTTGGCTTCGAGACTTGCCTTGGCCAGTCCCATAACGTTGTAATTCGGCATCACCCTTGTTGCACCCAGATAGGAGAGTGTCAGAAGCGCGCCATTTCGTCCCTGCATCAGCGGAAGGGCGGCTTTTGCCAGCGCAGCGAAACTATAGGAGCTGACATCGTGGGCAATACGAAAAGCCTCACGGTTTACGGTTTCAAGATAATCTCCGCTGAGCGCCTCGCGTGGAGCAAAGGCAATGGAGTGAACAATGCCATCGAGGCCATCCCAGCGCTTTGCAAGATCATCGAAGCATCGGTCGATTTCCTCATCCTTCGAAACATCGCAGGGAAACAGCAGATCACTGTCAAATTCCTTAATGACTTTTTCGACCCGTTCACGCACCCCTTCTCCTTGATAAGTAAAGGCAAGCTGGGCACCTTCGCGATGCATCGCCTTTGCGATGCCATATGCAATCGAACGGTTGGTCAGAAGGCCCGTGATGAGAATGCGCTTGCTGGCGAGAAATGTCATGTCATATCCTTGCGGCGTTGGAGTAATGATGTGAAATATGGAAATATGGCGTCCCGGTTCGTCCGGATATCCCGAAGTCGCGCGGACGGCTTGAACTCCTGAAGAAACTGCGGGTCAAGGTACACGGGCAAATAACGTGACGTATAGCGTCGAACTGAAAAACTGAAATATACGCTGAACCTGGCCAACTCCCGGCATTATAGCTTCAACTGTTGCATGCTTGTAGAATCACACGGTTTGTCGAAAATCTGCTCATGAGGAATCAAGAATTGCTGCTGTACCGTCAAGCCTGTGTTTACCCCATTTCTGAATAAGACCGCAACCTTGCCAGCGACGCATTTCCTTCCCGCATTCCTTGCTGTTCTGGTGTGCGCCTGCAGCGGCAATCCCTGGAACAGTCCATATCCTGCCGCAGATGCGGAAAAAAATATACTTTATGCTGCTTTTGCCGAACGTCCCAAGCACCTGGACCCGGTACAGTCCTACAGCTCCAATGAGATTCTTTTTACGGCGCAGATATATGAACCGCCGCTGCAATACCATTACCTGAAACGTCCCTACGAATTGATTCCCGCTACCGCGACGAAAATGCCGGAAGTGCATTATTTTGACGAAAAAGGCGCCCGCCTGGGCGACAATGTGGACGCCAGCCAGATCGCCTTTACCGTTTATGAAATTTCAATCAAGTCCGGTATACGTTATCAGCCTCATCCGGCCTTTGCCAGAAACTCACAGGGAGAGTTCCTCTATCACAGGCTTGGCGAGGAGGATGTACGTGGCATTTACAGGTTGAGCGATTTTCCGCAAACCGGCTCCCGGGAACTCACCGCTGCGGATTATGTTTTCCAGATCAAGCGGCTGGCTCATCCCCGGCTGCACTCCCCCATTTTCGGCCTGATGTCCGATTACATCATGGGCCTCAAGGAATACGCGGCAACACTCGAGAGGGCGGCCAAAGAGCAGTCCAGGGAGCAGGGAGGGCAGAGTGGACGCGAGCAGGACGGCGAGGATTACCTGGATCTTGCGCGTTATCCCCTGGAGGGAGCCGAGGTGGTGGACCGGTATACCTATCGCATCAAGATCAAGGGCAAATATCCGCAGTTCAGATACTGGCTGGCAATGCCTTTTTTCGCACCTATTCCCTGGGAGGCGGAGCGCTTCTACAGCCAGAAAGGCCTGTCGGAAAAAAATATCAACCTCGACTGGTATCCCGTCGGGACCGGTCCTTACATGCTGTCGGAAAACAACCCGAACCGAATAATGGTGCTGGAAAAGAACCCCAATTTTCATGGCGAAACTTATCCTTCCGAGGGAATGCCGGGGGATGCGGAAGGGGGACTGCTGAAAGACGCCGGCAAACCGCTGCCTTTCATAGAAAAGGTCATATACAGCCGGGAGAAGGAAAGCATTCCACGCTGGAACAAATTTCTGCAGGGTTACTATGATGCATCCAATATCGGTTCCGACAGCTTCGACCAGGCCGTGCAGTTGACAGGACAGGGAGAGGCTACCGTAACCGAGGCAATGAAGGAGCAGGGTATTCGGCTGGAAACGGCTGTTGCGACTTCCACGAATTATGTCGGCTTCAATATGTTCGACCCGGTAGTCGGCGGTGTAGGGAAACGTGGCCGCGAATCGGCCAGGAAGTTGCGCCAGGCGATTTCCATTGCAGTGGATTACGAGGAGTATGTCTCCATATTTGCCAATGGACGCGGTATTCCGGCGCAAGGCCCGATTGCTCCCGGCATCGCCGGTCATCGCGAGGGCAAAGAAGGCATCAACCCGGTGGTCTATGAGTGGGTAGACGGGCGGCCCCGCCGCAAGCCAATCGGGGTGGCCAAGGCATTACTGGCAGAAGCAGGCTATCCCAACGGCATTAGCGCCAGAACGGGTGAGCCGCTCGTACTTTATTTCGACGTAACGGCCCGCGGCGCGGAGGATAAATCCAGCCTCGACTGGATGCGCAAGCAATTTCAGAAACTCAATATCCAGCTGGTAGTCCGCAGCACGGACTACAACCGCTTTCAGGACAAGATTCGCAAGGGCAATGCCCAGATTTTCGAGTGGGGCTGGAACGCCGATTATCCCGATCCGGAGAACTTCCTGTTCCTGCTGCATGGTCCGCAGCAAAAGGTAGGCAATGACGGCGAGAACGCTTCCAATTACTCCAATCCTGAATATAACCGGTTGTTCGAGCAAATGAAGAATATGGAGAACGGCCCTGTGCGCCAGAAGATCATCGATAGAATGGTCGCTATCCTTCGCCATGATGCACCCTGGCTGTGGGGCTATCACCCCAAGGATTATGGCCTGTATCACTCATGGTATGGCAACGTCAAACCGAACAGGCTGTCAAACAACAACGTCAAATACCTGCGCATAGACGGAGTCTTGCGCGAGCAGAAGCGGCGTGAATGGAATGAACCGATTGTCTGGCCCGCCCTCGCAGGATTGATTGCGCTGGCTGGAAGTCTGCTTCCCGCCGTGCTTGTTTACAGGCGTAGGGAACGAGGAACAGGAATATCGGATGCTGCGCTGAAAATGGAAGCTCAGGGGTGAAGGGTGGGTGATGCTTAATTACATCATCCGGCGCATCCTGTATGCGATCCCCATTCTGGTGGGCGTGAACCTGGTTACTTTCACCTTGTTTTTCGTTGTGAACACACCCGACGACATGGCGCGCATGCAGCTTGGCATCAAGCGTGTTACACCGGAGGCCATCGCCAAGTGGAAACAGGAGCGCGGCTATGATCAGCCGCTGATGTTCAACAAGGCCGGAGAGGGCCTCGAGAAAGTTACCCGTACCATATTTTTCGAGAAATCCGTCGCCATGTTCGCATTCCGTTTCGGTCGCGCCGATGACGGGCGCGACATCGCCTACGAAATCAGGACGCGCATGTTGCCCAGTCTCGCCATTGCACTGCCGGTATTCGTGCTGGGACTCATCGTTTATATCGCCTTCGCATTGACAATGGTGTTTTTCCGGGCTACCTACGTGGATTTTTGGGGTGTGGTACTATGCGTCGCGCTAATGTCCATCTCAAGTCTGTTCTATATTATCGGAGGGCAATTTCTGATCAGCAAATTGTGGCATCTCGTGCCCATATCAGGTTACGGCCAGGGGTTGGATTCGGCCAAGTTCCTGGTGCTGCCGGTGATTATCGGCGTCATCAGTGCCGCCGGCGCAAACACGCGCTGGTATCGAACGCTTTTTCTGGAGGAAATGGGCAAGGACTACGTCCGTACTGCCCGGGCCAAGGGTCTGCCGGAAAGTGTCGTACTGTTTCGGCATGTGCTGCAGAATGCCCTGATTCCGATTCTTACCGGGGCCGTTGTATTAATTCCCCTGCTGTTTCTGGGAAGTCTGATCGTGGAATCATTTTTCGGCATTCCTGGATTGGGCAGCTATACCATCGACGCGATCAACTCTCAGGATTTTGCCGTGGTGCGCGTGATGGTGTTCCTGGGATCGCTGCTCTATATCGTCGGCCTGATACTGACTGACATTTCCTATACGCTGGTGGATCCGAGGATAAGGCTTGAATGACAATATTCCGGCAAGGTTGACATGTCTTTCAAGCCTGTAATCCTGTGGACTGACGCGCTCGTCTACGTTCTGGTTGCCGTAATCGTTATCTTTGCCTGGCAGGTGCGGCGCCATGAACATCTTCTCGCGCCCTGGCGGCGTGTCGGACATAGCGCAAGCGGCATGGCGGCACTCACCATACTGGTGTTCTTTATCGTTATCGGGTTGCTCGACACGATACATTTGCGTCCCGCCATTGAAAACGGCAATGGCGGCAGCGAAACCGCCTACGGAGTCGAAGTGTTGAGCCTGCTCGACCTGCTTGCAACGCCTCTGCGCACACAGGTGGAAACGACCTACTCGGCACCTTTCGCCACGCATCTCTATGCCCGGGAAACCGTGGAGTTGCCGGACGGAGGGCAGGGACGCGAATTTCCCCGCCTGAAATTCGGTGGAGCGCACTTGCAGGACCCGGAAGCTCAGCTTGCCGGCGATATTGCCATCAGAGCTGGAACAGGCGCAGGCCTTGCCCTGCTGCTCTGGTTCTTGATCACGACATCGGTGACAGCGATCGTGGCGCACCGCAGGGGTGAAAGGTTTATGTCCACGCTTTCCACAATCTGGCAGGGTATTACTCCGGTGCCATGGAGAGCGGTATTTGTGACGCTCGCCCTGATACTGCTGCTGGGCGGCGCCGCTCTTGCATTGTGCAGCGATTATCACATTCTTGGCACGGACAAGGTGGGGCAGGACGTATTTTACCAGTCCCTCAAGAGTATCCGTACCGGACTTCTCATAGGGACGCTCACGACACTGATGATGCTTCCTTTTGCATTGCTTCTCGGGGTTGCCGCAGGTTATTTCCGGGGTTGGGTAGATGACTTGATTCAATACCTGTACACCACGCTCAGTTCGATTCCGGGTGTTCTGCTGATCGCTGCCACGGTGCTGATGATACAGGTTTATATGGAGACTCATCCCGAGCTGTTCGATACGATCGCTGCGCGCGCTGATCTCCGTTTGCTGTTTCTCTGCATCATATTGGGGGTTACAAGCTGGACTGGCCTGTGCCGACTCCTGCGGGGAGAAACCCTGAAGCTGCGCGAAATGGAATATATCCAGGCAGCCAATGCGTTCGGCGTTTCCCACTGGCGCATCATCAGCCGCCATATTATCCCCAATGTGATGCACATCGTACTGATCACCACCGTGATGGACTTCAGTGGGCTGGTGCTGGCAGAGGCTGTACTGTCCTACGTGGGAGTGGGCGTTGATCCTTCAACCATCAGCTTTGGCACCATGATCAACGCCGCCCGCCTGGAAATGGCGCGGGAACCGATGGTGTGGTGGGCGTTGTTTGCCGCCTTCAGCTTCATGTTTGCGCTGGTCCTGAGTGCGAATCTCTTTGCCGATGCGGTACAGAATGCGTTCGATCCAAGGATGAAGACTCTGTCTGCGCTGGCGAGAACATGGCGTCGGAAAAGCATCGGGAAGAATGCGTAACCAGTTCCCTTCTTCCGCAGAGGATTCTCTCTCGTCATGAGCCCTGTTCTTGAAATCAAAAATCTGGAAACCGTTCTGCACACGGAGTCGCGGCCGGTTTGGGCAGTCGATGGACTTACGCTGCAGATCATGAAGGGTGAAACATTTGCGCTTCTGGGAGAATCCGGGTGTGGCAAATCCATCACTGCGCTTTCGATAATGCGGCTGTTGCCGGAAGCCGGCGAAATCGTGGGCGGTTCTGTCTGTCTGGGCGACGAAGACCTGCTGCTGCTTCCCGAGGCAGCCATGCGCAATGTGCGGGGGAAGCGCATTGGCATGATTTTTCAGGAGCCGATGCTAAGCCTCAATCCGGTGATGACCGTAGCGCAGCAAATTGGCGAGGTATTGCAGCGCCATTTCGACTTGCGTGGACAAGCGGCGGAAAAACGCATCGTGCAAATTCTGGATCAGGTGGGAATACCGGATGCAGCAAGCCGCATGAACGAATATCCTTTCCAGTTTTCCGGCGGAATGAAGCAACGGATGATGATCGCCATGGCCCTGGCCGGAGAACCTGAACTCCTGATTGCCGATGAGCCCACTACCGCGTTGGACGTGACCATCCAGGCCCAAGTGCTGGAGCTCATGCGTGGCTTGCAGCAGCAGGGTGGCATGGCAATCTTGCTGATTACGCACGATCTCGGCGTGGCTTCGGAGATGGCGCATCGGGTGGGCATAATGTATGCAGGGGAAATCGTGGAAACGGCGAGCCGTGAGGCATTTTTTCGCGGTCCGGCGCATCCCTATTCCCGCAAGCTCCTCGCTGCCTTGCCCGGCAGAGACAGGCGCAAGCAGGGTCATCGGCTGGATGCGATCAGGGGCAACGTTCCCTCCCTGTCACGAGAATTCGTTGGCTGCCGTTTTGCAGACCGGTGCGACCATGCCTGGGAATTGTGTCATCAGGTCGCGCCGGGATGGACCGCGCTGACCGGAGAGCAGCAGGTAAGGTGTCACCTTTTTAATCAGAATTTTGGATCAAAGATTGTCGAGTCGGCTGTTTCGGGACAAGCAGCCGCGCCGGCAACGCTGGATGCGGAAAGCAGGGAATTCGAACCTTTCCCCGCTCCTGGAGTGGAGCAATCAACGCCGGATGGTTCCCTTTTATCCGTTACTGATCTGAAAGTTTATTTTCCCATTCACAAAGGCTTGATGAGGCGTGTGGCGGGATACGTCAAGGCAGTCGACGGAATATCGCTCAGGATTGACCGGGGTAGAACGCTGGCGCTGGTGGGGGAATCTGGCTGCGGAAAGACGACGGCGGGAAAAGCAATGCTGCAGCTCATTCCACCTACGGCAGGCAACGTGCGCTATAACGGGGTGGAACTGGTAGGCCTGGAGCGCCACCGGTTAAGGAGCCTGCGCAGCGAATTCCAGCTTATATTCCAGGACCCGTATTCATCACTCAATCCCAGAATGCGCATTGTCGATATTATCGAAGAAGGGATGAATGCTCTCGGCGTCGAAGATGATGGGAAAGAGCACGAGGAAAAAAGAGTGGACAGGTTACTCGAAAGTGTCGGCCTGCCAGCAGAGACCAAATGGCGTTACCCGCATGAGTTCTCCGGCGGGCAGCGTCAGCGGATAGCCATTGCCCGCGCATTGGCCGTCAACCCGAAGTTGATCGTATGTGATGAGCCCACCAGCGCGCTGGATGTGTCGGTGCAGGCCCAGATTTTAAATCTGTTGAGGGAACTGCAGCGCAATCTGGGCTTGGCCTATCTGTTCATTACCCATAATATTTCGGTAGTCGAATACATTGCGGATGAGATCGCGGTCATGTATCTGGGAAGGATAGTGGAGCGCGGGACGGTGGACGAAGTTCTGGGCAGTCCCCGCCATCCCTATACTCAGGCACTGTTATCCGCTGTTCCCGTTATCGAACTGGAGTCGAAGCGGAAGATTATTCGCCTGCACGGCGACCTTCCGTCGCCCGCCAATCCGCCGCAAGGCTGCCATTTTCATCCCCGTTGCTCCCACGTCATGCCGGTCTGTCGTAAAAACTACCCGGAAGCAAGCATATTCAGTTCAACGCATACGGCACACTGCTATCTTTATCCTCAAGACGAGGAGCAGTCAGACCGTAAAACACAGGCATAAGATAAGGAATATCCGAATGGTTGGTCAGGAAGTGGCGCGCAGGCGCACATTTGCCATAATTTCTCACCCGGATGCCGGTAAAACGACACTCACGGAAAAATTGTTGTTATTCGCCGGCGCCATCCATATCGCCGGCAGCGTCAAGGCGCGGAAGGCGAGCCGCCACGCGACCTCCGACTGGATGGAGATCGAGAAGCAGCGGGGCATTTCGGTTGCCAGTTCAGTCATGCAGATGGAGTATGGAGATTGTGTCATCAATCTGCTCGATACGCCGGGGCACCAGGATTTCTCGGAGGACACTTACCGGGTGCTGACCGCAGTGGATGCCGCTCTCATGGTGATCGATGCTGGCAACGGCGTGGAAGCCCAGACATTACGCTTGCTGGAGGTGTGCCGTGCGCGTAACACCCCCATTATCACTTTTGTAAACAAGATGGACCGGGAAGTGCGTGAACCGCTCGATCTCATCGATGAGATCGAGCGAACACTGCGCATGGCAGCGGTGCCATTCACATGGCCCATGGGGATGGGACGCAGTTTTCAAGGCGTCTTCGACCTGCGGCACAATCACATGCGTGTTTTTCGTCCCGGTTCCGACAGGCTGGACGATGAAGATGAAATCATCAAAGGCCTGGGTAATCCGCTGCTGGCGGAACGTTTTGGAAACCAGGCTGCGAATTTGCAGCAGGAAATCGAGCTGATACGTGGCGCTTCACCGGAATTCGACCAGGGAGCGTTTCTCGCAGGCCGCCAGACCCCGGTTTTTTTTGGTTCGGCCATTAATAACTTCGGCGTGCGTGAAGTGCTGGATGCCCTGGTAGGTCTCGCTCCGCCGCCTGGTTCACGCAACGCATTGCAGCGTCACGTGCAACCGCATGAACCGCGGTTTACGGGAGTAGTCTTCAAGATTCAAGCCAACATGAATCCGGCCCACCGCGATCGTATCGCCTTCGTCCGCATCTGTTCCGGCCGGTTCGAACGCGGCATGAACCTGAGGATCGCGCGTAACGACAAGGATATTCGTACCAACGGAGTCGTATCTTTTCTCTCCCAGCGGCGCGATTTGCTCGACGTTGCCTATCCAGGGGATATCATCGGCATTCCCAATCATGGGACACTGCAGCTCGGGGATACGCTCACAGAAGGAGAGCGCTTGCAATTTACCGGCCTGCCATTTTTCGCACCGGAAATCTTTCAGACAGTGGAAATCGCCGATCCCATGCGCAGCAAGCAGCTCAAACTGGGGTTGGCGCAATTGGGCGAAGAGGGTGCGATCCAGGTTTTCAGGCCTCACCTGGGCAGCGCGTTGCTGCTCGGCGCAGTCGGGGCTTTGCAGTTCGACGTCGTCGCGCATCGCCTCAAGCATGAATACAGTGTGGACGCACGTCTTGCTCCCGCGAAATACCAACTGGCGCGATGGGTTACTGCTGAGGATGCACGTGAACTCAAACGTTTCATCGATACCAACGCCCACCGTGTCGCCTATGATGCCGTAGGCGCCCCAACATTCCTGGCTTCCTTCGGTGCGGAACTCAGCGTGGCCGAAGAAAACTGGAAACACATTCGTTTCCATAAAATGCGCGAGCACGCCGGGCTTGTGTTTCAGGAGGCTGTCGATGTTTGACAGCAAGCAAGGCAAGGGTGTTTAACCGGATATTTCACCGCAAGTAGGCCCGGCTATTGGCTTGGCGCGGGACACGCAACTCTATTCCTAAAACGCCTCGCCATTATTGCCCTGGTGATATGCGGGGTTAGCGGATTTCCGCCAGCAGGCTGCCCATCATCTGTTCCGCCTGGCTGAGATATCCTCGGCCGAACAGGTTGAGATGGTTCAGTATGTGATACAGGTTGTAGAGGGTCTTGCGGGTTGCATAATCCGCATCCAGTGGATAGGCGGACCGGTAAGCTGCATAAAAACTACCGGGAAAGCCGCCAAACAGTTCAGTCATCGCAATATCCGTTTCGCGGTCACCATAGTAGACGGCGGGATCAAATATGACGGGCCGCCCCGTTTCATCGAAATTGTAGTTGCCGCTCCATAGGTCGCCGTGCAGGAGCGACACGGTAGGTTGGCCGTCAGGAAAGAAGCAATCCAGTTCCCCCATCAATCGCTCCCCCTGCGTCTGTAACCGGCCCGAGTAGCCATTGACCTTCGCCAGTTGCAATTGATATCCTAAACGGTGCTTGCACCAGAAATCGATCCAGTTCGATGAACGTGCGTTGATTTGCGGGGTCGCCCCAATGGTGTTATTGCATGTCCACCCGAATTCCCCGGAAGAGACATGGTGCATTGCAGCCAGTCCTTCTCCCAGCGCGGCGCCGCTACCGGAGCCACCGCGCATCTCCACATATTCCAGCACCAGCCACGCCTCAGAAGTATTTCCGCTCCAACATATTGGGGCAGGCGCACGCAGGGTGCGCGAACTACGAATTTCCTGAAGGCCCGCAGCCTCCGCCTCAAACATCGAAAGACATTCCGGGCTGTTCAGTTTGACGAAGAACCGTCGGCCGTTCCCTTCGACTCGATACGCCTGATTGATGCAACCGCCGCCCAGGGGGACAGTTGTTTGTACGGTAAAAGGAGCGCCGGTGGAATGGGAGATTTGCGCCGCGATTTCTGTCCAAGGCTGTTGCATAAGGCTGCTTCAGGCAATTGCGCGGCGGGTAGTTGCGGACAGCCATTCCCTTGCCCGTCGTATGGCGGCGGCAACCTGTACCGGGGCAGTACCGCCAATGTGATTGCGGCTATTTAACGACCCTTCCAGAGTCAGCACAGTGAAGATATCGTCCTCCACCAGCGGCGAGAATTGCTGCAGCTCCGGCAGCGTGAGCGCGCTCAAGTCGCGATTGCTGTCTTCGGCAAAGCGCACTGCCTGCGCCACTGCTTCGTGCGCTTCACGGAAAGGCAATCCCTTTTTTGTCAGATAATCGGCGAGGTCGGTGGCAGTGGCATACCCGCGCGTCGTTGCTTCCCGCATGGCAACATGCTTGACGCGTATACCGGCCAGCATGTCGGCATAGATGCGCAGCGTGTCTGTCAGTGTATCTACCGTATCGAACAGAGGCTCCTTGTCCTCCTGGTTATCCTTGTTGTACGCGAGCGGCTGGGCCTTCATCAGGGTCAGCAATGCGACCAGATGTCCGTTCACGCGCCCGGTTTTGCCGCGCACCAGCTCGGGCACGTCGGGGTTTTTCTTTTGCGGCATGATGGATGAGCCGGTACAGAAGCGGTCAGCCAGGTCGATAAATCCGAAAGGTGGGCTCATCCACAAGATGAGTTCCTCGGACAGGCGCGACAGATGCGTCATGATCAGCGCTGCTGCCGCACAGAATTCAATGGCAAAATCACGGTCGGAAACGGCATCCAGTGAATTTTCGCAGACACCCTCAAAACCCAGTTCGCGCGCTATCATCGCGCGATCGACGGGATAGCTTGTTCCTGCCAGCGCGGCTGCCCCCAGCGGGAGTTGGTTCACCCGCTTTCTGCAATCGGACAAACGCTCCACATCGCGTTTCAGCATTTCGAAATAGGCCATGAGGTGATGTCCGAAGACGATGGGTTGTGCCACCTGCAAGTGAGTGAAACCGGGCATCACCGTATCGACATGCTGCTCGGTCAGATGCAGCAATGCGGTCTGCATGACATGGATCAGGTCGATGATCCGGTCGATCGAGGCGCGCAAATAGAGCCGTATGTCCGTCGCTACCTGATCGTTGCGGGAACGTGCCGTGTGCAGCCGTTTCCCGGCGTCGCCAATCAGCGCAGTCAGGCGCTTCTCGATATTGAGATGAACGTCCTCCAGGGCCAACTGCCAGACAAATTTGCCATCCTGGATTTCCTGCCGGATCTGGCTCAGGCCCCGTTCGATGGCGGTGAGGTCATGATGATCGATAATGCCATTCGCCGCGAGCATGCGCGCATGTGCGAGGGATCCCTGGATATCGTACTCTGCCAGTCGCTTGTCGAAACCTACTGATGCGGTATAACGCTGAACCAGTTCTGAAACTGGTTCATCAAAGCGTCCTGACCATGTGTTTGTGTTACCGCCGGGCAGCGCTTCCGTGCTTTTTGAGGCCGTCATAATGTTTCCGGTGGGAGGGCTTACAAAGGCTGGAATCCTTTGAAACCACTTTCTATCGTTGCTTCAGAAAAGAAAGTGAAGAGTATAAATCAAATCATCTATCACAATGTCGCAGCCCCTGCGGCAGGAATGTTCCAGAGAAATTTACACGCCAGATATTCCTAGAATTCCAGCGGGTCGATGTCCAGCGTCCAGCGCACTTTATGGCTGGGAAGGCTGTCGAGCTTCTTGCGCCAGCTCCCGAGGAATTCCTGCAGCTTCTTCCTGGACCTCGACTGCACCAGCAGATAAGCGCGCTCCATTCCCTTCAGCCGCGCCATTTGTGCCGGAACCGGATCAAATACCTCAACCTGGAGTGGCGCCTTTGCCATGGTTGCCGCATTGGCAAGAAAGGCGAGCGCGGTAGCAATTGCCGGTGCGTCCGCCCGTAATAGAGCCTGATGGACGAATGGTGGGAAGTGCGCGGTTTTCCTTTCTTCCAGCAGCATCCGGGCAAGCGTGTCGTAATCGTGCTGGCGCAGTGCGTGGTAGAGTGGGTGATCGGGGAACTCGGTTTGAATCAAAACTTCGCCGGGGATACCTGAACGTCCCGCGCGCCCGGCTACCTGCATCAGTTGGGCAAACAATCGCTCCGATGCACGGAAATCGGTGCTGAACAGTGAGGCATCGGGATTCAGGATACTGACCAGCGACAGATTTGGAAAATCGTGCCCTTTCGCGAGAATCTGCGTGCCCACGAGCATGTCCACGCGCTGCTCGCGAATGTCTTTCAATATCCGCTGCCAGGAATCTTTCCGCCTCGTGCTGTCGCGATCTATCCGGGCGATACGGGCATGGGGGAAAAGCCGGGTTAATGCAGCTTCGATTCGTTGTGTGCCATGACCAAAAGGAGCAATATCCTGATTCCCGCATTCCGGGCAGAGGCTGGGAAATTCCGCTTGATGGCCGCAATGGTGACAGCGCAGTTTTTTTTCGCGCAAGTGGACGACAAGACGGCTGGCACAACGATGGCAGACTGCTGTCCATCCGCATGCTCTGCATAGCAGAATTGGCGCGTAGCCCCGACGGTTTATAAAAACCAGGCTTTGCTGGTTTGATGCCAGGCATTTTTCCAGTGCGGTGATGACTGGAGGCGAAAAGCCTTCCTGGGTTTTTATTTTACCGATATCGATACAATGCACGGCTGGCAGGGAGGCATTGTCGGCGGCGCGCGAGGGCAGGCGCAAGAGGAGATAGCGTCCTGTAATGGCGTTGTAATAGGTTTCAAGCGAGGGAGTGGCTGAACCCAATACTATGGGTATCCCGGCACGCTTTGCACGAAAGACAGCGACATCTCGCGCCGAATAGCGCAAGCCCTCCTGCTGTTTGAATGAGAGATCGTGCTCCTCATCCACGATGATCATTCCAAGCCTTGGCAGCGGAGTAAATACAGCGAGCCGGGTGCCCAGTATTATTTCAGCTTCTCCCTGCTGTGCCTGGACCCACCCTTCTGCGCGTTCAGTAGGATTTAACCCGCTATGAAGGCTGATCAGCCGTACCCCGGGAAAGCGCGCGCGGAAGATGGCTTCCAGTTGCGGCGTCAGGTTGATCTCCGGGACGAGGACGAGCGTCTGTCGCGCCTGGCGCAGCAGCAGTGAAATCAACCGCAGGTATATCTCGGTTTTTCCGCTGCCGGTTACCCCATGTAGCAGCCATGTATTGAATTCCCCCATTTTCGGGACTATCGCATCGACCGCACTTTTCTGCGCAGCGGTCAGGACGGGGAGGGCCTGTGTTTCTTGGGACGGAGAAGCCGAAACGACGGGAGGTGCAACAGGAATTTCTTCCACCCATTGCAAAGCGACAAAGTCCTTCATGACTTCAGAAGTCCGCCGGGAAAATTGTTTTGCCTCCCCATCTTCGATCATCCCGGATTCCTTCAGCTTTACCAGAAGTTTGCGTCTGGCGATGCTGCGACCTGGAATGGCCGATATATCGACAGCGCGACCCTTCGTCGTAAGGTGGTATTGAAAAATGACGGGCGCCGTGCGAATGAAAAAAGGCTGACTGCTGCGCAATCTGACCGGAAGGCCATTCATTACCACTTCTCCCAGCGGGTGGTGATAATACTCGCTGCAAAAACGGAATAAATCGAGCAACTCCGGTGGCAGAGGTGGAACATCGCGAAATACTTGTCCGGCTTGCTTGATCTTATCCGGAGAAATGTCGGAGTGAGAGGCCACTTCCATGATAACCCCCGCCATCCGGCCTTTTCCAAAGGGAACGAATACGCGGCAACCGATATCCTGTTTCGTTATTCCCGCCGGGGCAAGATAATCGAAGAGTGTATTCAAAGGCTTATCAAGCGCAACGCGAATGATGGGCATGCGAGGACGAGCGGTGATCGGGAGTGGAAAGGGGGTATGATAAACGCGGCGGGGATGAAATACGAATCCTGTGGGGTTGCAAATTATGGATACAGGTCGACCAGTCAAGGATGACTCGCTTTCCGCGCTGATGTCCCCCTATCCGGGTCCTTCGAGGCCCAAGAGATGTCGAGTTTTTTTACATTCGTGTAATAAAAATATAACGCGAATGGCTCAACTACTTGAATTCTATATAAATAATATTTCTGGCACGAGATATGCTGGAGTCTCTGGAATGCCTGGTATGACCAAGGATCAATAGATTACCGCGCATTTTGCCCTTATTTGCTTACTGACAAACTTCTTGACTTAAGTGCAGGACGGGGAGTAGTCTTTACGGGCTTATGGGTATGTAAAGTACTGGTAGTGGGAATATGGGTGGTACCAGGGAGGGAATTGGGATAT